>Ga0187893_10002199_pt1 | contig 43590 bp, 37 predicted proteins | sample MA1701074metaG_FD_139574 | JGI IMG/M metagenome (GOLD analysis project Ga0187893, IMG submission 139574) | White microbial mat communities from a basaltic lava cave in the Kipuka Kanohina Cave System on the Island of Hawaii, USA - MA170107-4 metaG ... | reverse complement strand
GCGTAACCATGTCCAGAAGACCGTCGGTAAGCCGTGTGCGGGAGAACCGCATGCACGGATTGAAAGGGGGATGGGGAAACGTGCTCGCACCGCGAGCGGCGCGCCCCTGACTACCAATGGCGATCGCCGTTACCGTGCGCAACGTGCCGGTGGAGGTGCGCGACGAGCTGGCGGCTCGGGCGGCCCGCAGTGGTAGGTCGCTCCAGGAGTACGTGCGGGGCCTACTGATCGACGCGGCGGCCAAGCCCTCGCTGGAGGACGTGGTGGCCAGGGCGCGCGCTCGGGTATCCGCGACGGGGTCGAGCGTCGACCCCGACGTCATCGTGGCCGCGGTCGACGCCGAACGGCGGTGACCGAACGAGTCGTCTGCGATGCCTCGACCCTCGTGGCGTTGCTGGTCGACGGCGGACCAGCCGGGCGTTGGGTGACCGCGACGGTGACGGGCGTGACGCTCTCGGCGCCGCACCTGGTGCTCTTCGAGGCCGCGAACGTCCTGCGCCGCCAGGAGCTGGCCGGGCTCATGAGCGCTGACCAGGCCGTCCAGGCCCATGCCGATCTCGTCGACCTGCCCGTCGAGCTCTGGCCCTACGACGTGCTGAGTCCTTCCGCCTGGGCTCGGCGGGCCAACCTGTCGATCTACGACGCCACCTACGTCGCGTTGGCCGAACTGATCGGCGCGACCTTGGTCACCCTCGATCGCCGGATCGCCGGCGCTCCCGGCCTCCGCTGCACCGTGGTCGGCCCGCCCGCCTGACCATCCTGTGCCCGGCGCGCCTGCTGCCGGAGACGCCGTCTCGCTCGGTCGACGAGCGGTAGCGTCGGTCGGGCAACGACACCCACGGGGGGATCACCGCGGCCGTGGTGGTCCTGCGCTCGACGGCCTCGGCACCCAGGATGTCACCGTCGAGGTGGCGATCGACCAGCTCGCCAGGGTGCGCCCCCCGACCGCCGTCGGCACCCAGGCAGACTTCCTCAGGGACCCGGCTCGGCGATCTGGTCGAGGAAGGTCGCCGCACCTGGACCAAGCGGGCGCACCGCGGTGACCTCGTCGCCATTCGCGCGCGAAGCCGCATCGCCGATTCGCAGTCCCTGACCGACCCCGCCGGCCTCAGCGCCTTCACCGTCCTCGAATGGACCGGCGACCAGACCAGATGAACTATTACAGCCGCACCGGGAACCTTCGCGCCCTGAGCATCGTCGTAGTGGTCGCAGTACGGTCGCGACGACGAGCTAGCCACCCGAAAGCCTAGATGACGCTCATCCGACTAGACGAGCCAGGTTGACAATGATGATCATCGATGCCCTACGTCGACGCCCTTCAACTGCCGCTGTTCTCCTTACCCTTTGGCTGCTTGCGAGTTGCGGCTCATCCGACGAGACGGTAGAAACTGAATCTCCGGACGTCGTGCAGACTGACAGCTTATTTCCTCCACGGCTGGGCTGTACTGCAGCTGAGGGCACGACCGGCGCCGATTTGTTCATCTCTGCTGAGGAGGCGGGCACGCCTACCTTGCAGGAGGCGCTGACCGAGCGACTAGATTCCACCCTTCCAGGTATATTCTCGGGCGTCCCCATAGATGATCTGTTGATCAGGGATTCAGCTGACCAAGTCGGATTCTACGTCTCGGATACGAAGACCGATGACGGGGACCAGCCGATCGAGCACTTCGTTGCCTACCGAGGACTAGACCGAATCGAAGCGTACCTCCATATGTCCCTTACCGAGAAGGGGGGTTGGGTCGTTGATAGCTTTGAGATCTGCAACGAGTTCTATGACGGCTCGGCCTAATCGCCGGGCCGTGTCATGGCCTTGGCGAATTTTGGTTGCCTTAGTGGGCTCGATAGTAGGTGTTATCTCGCTCCTGAATCCTTTTGCGTCTGCCCATACCGCGGCCACCTACTTTCCGGCTAGCCAGATAGCCGGGCTGTCAACCGCATGGCCATTTGATACGATGCAGGTTTCCTTCACTGCAGGGTTCCCCAACTCTCAGGCATGGCGAGATAGGGTCCAAGAGGCGCACGTGAGCTGGCCACAGTCGACTGGCCGGCCTCCGGTGTTCTTCTATATTAGTGCGTTCAATTGGCCTTAGGGCTCGTTAGAGAATAGTCCGCGCGAGTGGTTCCCGCCTGGGGTAGGCTCGGGGTGTGCGGGAGTTCGTCGTCACCGGTGAGGCGCTGGCGACGATGCTGACGACGGTGATGCCGCACCTGGACGAGCGCCAGCGACGGATCGTGGCCGGCGCCGCGGCCCGCCTCGTGGGCCGGGGCGGGATCGCGGCGGTGGCCCGGGGTTGCGCCCTGTCCCGTTCGACGGTGCAGAAGGCGGTGGGGGAGATCGACGCCGGGGTGCCGGTCAGCGCCCGGGTCCGCCCGCCGGGGGCGGGACGGCCCAAGGCGGTCGATGCCCAGCCCGGGCTCCTGGTGGCGCTGGACGACCTGGTGGAACCCGAGTCCCGGGGTGACCCGATGTGCCCGTTGCGCTGGACGACGAAGTCGACCCGCAAGCTGGCCGACGAGCTACGGGCGCAGGGCTTCGAGATCAGCCACGTGACGGTGGCCGAGCTGCTGCACCAGATGGGCTACAGCCTGCAGGCGCCGGTCAAGGAGAACGAGGGCGCTCAGCACGTGGACCGCGACGCCCAGTTCCGCCACCTCAACGCCCAGGTGCAGGACCACCTGGGGGCGGGTGAGCCCGTGATCTCGGTGGACACGAAAAAGCAGGAAGTCGTCGGGAACCTCCGCAACGGCGGGCGCGAATGGCAGCCGGCCAAGGCCCCGGCTCGGGTCGACGTGCACGACTTCCCCGACCCCGAGGTGGGCAAGGCCGTTCCCTACGGGGTATACGACCTCGCGGCCAACGAAGGGTTCGTGGTGGTGGGCGACGACGGCGACACCGCCGAGTTCGCGGTGGCCTCGATCCGGCGGTGGTGGTCCGAGGTCGGCCGGGTGGCCTACCCGGAGGCGACGCGGCTGCTGATCACCGCCGATGCCGGCGGGTCCAACGGCTACCGCACTCGGCTGTGGAAGGTGGAGCTGGCCAAGCTGGCCGCCGAGACCGGATTGGAGGTCACCGTGTGCCACTTCCCGCCCGGCACATCGAAGTGGAACCGCATCGTTCTCTACACCGGGTTCCCGGGTGTCTACGAAGTAACCAACGAGGCCGCTCCGAGCCCTGTCGCCCTGGCCCGCGACGCGTTATCGGCATCTTGACGCTGAGGTCTTGCATGTCGCCTCGCTGAGGCGTAGACCGGTCGAGTCGAACGCCAGTTCGATACCGGGTCCGGGGAGGTGGCGATGCTTGTCCAGCGGGTGGTGGCACCGGTCAGCGGCGCGGTGTCGTGGACGGTGGTCAATGAGAGCTTCGATCCGGTCGAGCCGGCCGAGGTCTACCTGGCCCACCTCGATGCGATCGAGCGCTCACCGAACACGGTGCGGGCCTACGCGTCGAGCCTGCGACTGTGGTTCGAGCACCTGGCCGGCCGGGGCGTCGCCTGGGACGGCGTCGGGCTCGACGACGTGGGCCGGTTCGTGTCCTGGCTGCGGGCCCCGGCCGAGGGCGTGATCGTGATCGACGCCGGCACCGCCGGGCGGGCGGTGGCGACGGTCAACCGTCACCTTGCCGCCGTGTTCGGCCTCTATGACTTCCACGCCCGCCACGGCGTTCGGGTGGCGGCCGAGCTGGTGGACTGGCGTCGGGGCGGGCGTGGCTCCTACAAGTCCTTCCTCGACGGTGTGGGTGGCCGGTCTCGGCGGGGCCCTCGGCGCCCGGTGCGCCTGCGCCCGACGAAGCGTCTCCCGGAGACCCTGACCACCGAGCAGGTCGCCGCCCTGCTCGGCGCCTGTGAGCACCTGCGGGACCGCTTCCTGATGGCGTTGCTGGCCGAGACGGGCATGCGCATCGGCCAGGCCCTCGGCCTGCGCCACGCCGACATCGTGTCCCGGGAGGCGACGGTGCGCATCGTCCCCCGTGACGACAACGCCAACGGGGCTCGGGCCAAGTGCCGCCAGGAGGCGGCGCTGCCGGTGTCGGGCGCGCTCGTGCCCCTACCACACCATGTGCCCGGCCGCCTAGGCCGCTTTGACCTATCAGCTTCGAAGTATCGAGCAGCACGATCTGCATACGATCGATAGCGCGTTTCCCTAGCGCGATGGGGCGGTCGACGCCACGCCACGAGCGGTAGCGTCGGTCACAGCAGCTGACACCCACCAGGGGGATCGCCGTCGCCGACGACGCGCAGCAGGTCGCAGGCACGTTCCTCTACGACGACGCCGCAGCCGATTACGAGGGCCTCTTGGGCTCGCCAGGCGGGCCAAGCTGGTCACGTAGGTCGCCGAAGTTCAGGCTCTGAAGCTGACCGAGCCGAGCGGCCCCGGCGCTTCACGGTCCTCGAATGGGTGCTCTGAGCGCTCGGTCGCCGATCGCTGGGTGGTAGTCCTCTACGCAGGGCCCGTTACCCGTCGGCGGCCATCGGCGGAAGGAATGCCCGGATGATCGAGTCGTTCGCCTGCCACCCGCGCGGCGCTTTGACGACCAGTTCGACCTTGCGGAGCCGGTTGAGGTCTCGCGCCAGCGTGCGAGGGCCTGCCGTGGCATAGAGCGAGGCCAACTTCGGGGTGAGGCCAGCGAGGTCACCACGAGAAACTGTCCTGCCCGACGGCAGCGCGAGGACAAGCGAACGCTGTCGCTCCCTGGCGGGGCTCGACGGGAACTGCGCCATCGTGTCGTGCACGTAATTGGTCCATGTGACGTCGAACTGCTGAGCGCGGACCGAGTCGATCTGTTCGCGAATGCCGTCGACCAGGCCTTGGGCGGCATAAGCCAAAAACCCAGTCGTCGCCTTCGTGCGGCTAGCGTCCGCGAGCTCGCGGTAGTACTGGTCGCGAGTCAGGTTGTAGTGATTGGAAAGCAGGTGAGCAGCGGGCAGCGGGACCATGCCGCACCGGGCGAGAACCAAGAACTCGACAAGCCTGGCCGTACGCCCGTTTTTATCGCCGAACGGATGAATCCAGGCGATGTACAGGTGCGCATAGATGGCGCAGGCAACGGCGAGCGCGAATCGGATCTCCGGGTCGTCGGAGTCGAAGACGTCGCTCTCGATCCATTCGCAGAGGCGCTCGACGAGGAAGTCACAATCCCGCGACGGCGCGCCACGGTACCCCGGAACGGCCACCGAGCAGTCGCGGAACTCGCCCGGAACGACGTGGCTCTCATACTCGGTCCCGTCCAAGATCTGTCGGTTGTACTCGCGCAAGAGCTTGGCGGTGATCGTCGGCCGGTCACCGGCCATGACCTGCCCGCCGATCGTCGTGAGCCCCCCGATGACGTTGCGGATCTCGCGTTCCTGGTAGGCCCGAGACGGGGGCGCCTTGTAGGTACCACGGAAGATGCCGTCCGCCTGCGCCTCGGTCATGGTGTTGCCCTCGATGGCGACGGTGGCGAGGGCGCCCTTGACGAGGGTCATCTCGTAGAGCCTCTGAGCGACGTCGGGTCGAAGAGGCGTACCGGCGAGGTGTTCGCACTTGGACTTCGCCTCGCCCAAGACCATCCAAACCCTGGGCGCGAGATGGTTGACGTCGGTCGCTCGAAAGGTGAGCCAGGGGTGGGTACCCTCGTAGTCGCGCACCACCCCCGATCGTACTAACGGCTAGCAGTTTTGACTATTCGACTGTCCATGCTCATGTCATGACCCTCGTCGCGGGGTAGGGTGCGACCGCGGAGCGACATCGGATCTGAGGGGGGATCGCCGTGGCCGACGACGCGCTACACGTGGGCGCCGCCATCGAGGACTACTTCGTCGAGGACCGTCGCTTCCCGCCGCCCGCGGCCTTCCGGGAGGCGTCGCTGGTGGCCGGCCCGTTCCTCTACGACGAGGCTGCGGCCGACTACGAGGGCTTCTGGGCCCGCCAGGCGGCCGAGCTGGTCACGTGGGACCAGCAGTGGCACACGATCCTCGACTGGCAGCAGCCCTTCGCCCGCTGGTTCGTCGGCGGCAAGCTCAACGTCTCGGCCAACTGCCTCGACCGCCACGTCGCCGCCGGCCGGGGCGACCGGGTGGCCTTTCACTGGGAGGGTGAGCCCGGCGACACCCGCACGGTCACCTACGCCGACCTGCTCGACGAGGTCCAGCGCTTCGCCAACGTGCTCAAGGGCCTGGGCGTGGCCAAGGGCGACCGGGTGGCCATCTACATGCCGATGATCCCCGAGCTCCCGGTGGCCATGTTGGCCTGCGCCCGCATCGGCGCCCCCCATTCGGTGGTGTTCGGCGGCTTCTCGCCCGACTCCCTCGTCGACCGCATCAACGACGCCGAGTGCAGGGTCCTGGTCACCGCCGACGGTGGCTTCCGCCGGGGGGCGCCCAGCATGCTCAAGCCCAACGTCGACATCGCGCTGGCCAAGACACCCTCGATCGACCACGTCGTGGTGGTGCGCCGGGTCGGCGAACACGAGGCCGCCGACGGTACCGCCGCCGGCGAGGTTCCCATGGTGGAGGGGCGCGACCACTGGTACCACGAGCTCATGGACGGCGCCGAGCGCACCTGCGCGCCCGAGTCGATGGACAGCGAGGACCTGCTCTACCTGCTCTACACGTCGGGCACGACGGCCAAGCCCAAGGGCATCATGCACAGCACCGGCGGCTACCTCACCCAGGTGGCCTTCACCCACCGCTACGTGTTCGACCTCCATCCCGACACCGACGTGTACTGGTGCGCGGCCGACATCGGCTGGGTGACCGGGCACAGCTACATCGTCTACGGCCCCCTGGCCAACGGCGCCACCTCGGTGCTCTACGAGGGAACGCCCGACACGCCCGGGCGTGACCGGTGGTGGGACATCGCGCAGCGCTACGGCGTCACCATCCTGTACACCGCCCCGACCGCCATCCGCACGTTCATGAAGTGGGGCACCCAGGAGCCCGCTCGCCACGACCTGACCTCGCTGCGCCTGCTCGGGTCGGTGGGCGAGCCCATCAACCCCGAGGCCTGGATGTGGTACCACAGCCACATCGGTGGCGGCCGCTGTCCCATCGTGGACACGTGGTGGCAGACCGAGACCGGCGCCATCATGATCAGCCCGTTGCCCGGCGCCACCACCACCAAGCCCGGCTCGGCCACTTTCCCGTTGCCGGGGATCCACGCCGAGGTGGTCGACGAGGCCGGCGTCCGGGTCGAGCGCGGCGGTGGCTACCTGACGCTCACCCGGCCGTGGCCCTCGATGTTGCGAGGCATCTACGGCGACCCCGAGCGCTACCGCGACACGTACTGGAAGCGCTTCGAGGGCCGCTACTTCGCCGGCGACGGCGCCAAGGTCGACGCCGAGGGCTACCTCTGGCTCCTCGGGCGGGTGGACGACGTCATGAACGTCTCGGGCCATCGCATCTCCACCACCGAGGTCGAGTCCGCCCTGGTAGACCACCCGAAGGTGGCCGAATCGGCGGTGGTCGGGGCCAAGGACGCCACCACCGGTCAGGCCATCATCGCCTTCGTGACCGTGAAGGGCGATACGTCGTCCACCGACGAGCTCGGCCAGGAGCTGCGCGCGCACGTAGCCGCCAAGATCGGGCCCACCGCTCGGCCCAAGACGGTGATCTTCACCGACGAGCTGCCCAAGACCCGGTCGGGCAAGATCATGCGCCGGTTGCTGCGGGACGTGGCCGAGGGCCGCGATCTGGGCGACACCACGACCCTGGCCGATGCCTCGGTCGTGGACGAGATCCGCCGCCGCGCCGCCGCCGGCCCCAAGGACGCCTGAGGCGGTCCGAAGCGCGCCGGCGCCGCCCGGCGGCCACGCTTCGCGGCGAGGAGCGCCACAATGCCCGGGTGACGGAGGAGACACCCGACAACTGGCGCTGGAGGGACGGGCCGGTCGAGCCAGGGCCGGTGGTGGTGTTCGACATGGACGGTGTCCTCTCTGACGCCACCGATCGGCAGCACTTCCTCGAACAGCCCCGGCGCGATTGGAGGGGGTTCTTCGACGCCTGCGGTGACGACGCCCTCATCGACGAGGTGGCTCGACTGTTGGAGCTGCTCGACCCGTCGCTGACGGTGGTGCTGTTGACGGCCCGCCCGCTGCGGGTCAGGCCCAACACCTTGGCCTGGCTCGATCGCTACCAGCTCCGGTGGGACCTGTTGATCATGCGCGACCAAGGCGACTACCAGTCGTCGCCGTCGTTCAAGCGAGCGACGGTCGCCGAGCTGCGGGCGCATTCCTTCGAGCTCCGGCTCGCCTTCGAGGACGACCGCCGTAATGTCGAGATGTTCCGGGGTGAGGGCGTCCCGTGCGTCTACATCCATTCCGGGTACTACGAGTAGCCCGCCACCCGGTCGGTGTGCGGCGGACGTAACCTGGGGGCGAGGAGGCGCCCCGCGCCGGGGCGGACGGACACATGAGAAATGCCTTGAAGACCACCATCCTGCTGGGTGGCCTGGGTGGCCTGCTGGTGATGATCGGGCGCCTCCTGGGTGGCCCGACCGGTATGGTCCTGGGTGCGTTGGCGGGGTTCGCCATCGTCGGGTTCTCGTACTGGAACAGCGACAAGCTGGCCATCAAGGCCGCCAGGGCCGTCCCGGCCAGTGAGGCCGAGCTGCCCCAGTACTTCGCCATCGTGCGCGAGCTCACGGCCAAAGCCGGCATGCCGATGCCCAAGCTGTACGTCACGCCAGATCGCCAACCAAACGCCTTCGCCACCGGCCGCAGCCCCGACCACGCCGCGGTGGCCGTGACCCGGGGCATCCTCGAGGTGTGCGACTGGGACGAGCTGAGGGGCGTGTTGGCCCACGAGATCAGCCACGTGGGCAACCGGGACATCCTCATTGGCTCGGTGGCCGCGGCGGTGGCCACCGGGATCACCCTCATCGCCAACTTCCTGCAGTTCGCCGCCATCTTCGGCGGGCGCGACGACGACGAAGGGAGCAACCCCTTCGCCCTCCTGGCCATGGCCCTGTTGGCCCCCATCGCCGCTGGCCTGCTGCAGATGGCGCTCAGTCGCAGCCGCGAGTTCGAGGCCGACCGCACCGGGGCGCGTCTCGTCGGCGACGGCGAACCGCTGGCCCGGGCGCTGCTCAAGCTCGAATCGGCCGCCAAGCGCGTGCCCATGAACATCGACCCGGCCCATGCCCAGGCCTACATCGTCAACCCGTTGACCGGCCGCAAGGCCAACTTTGCCAGCCTGTTCCGTTCGCATCCCGCCACCGAGGACCGCGTTTCGCGTCTGCGCCGCCGGGAGTGGGCCGCCTGACATCGCCCTACGAGGTCAGGGGTCGGTCAGCAGGGCACCAGGGCACCGGGACACCGGGACACCGGGACACCGGGACACCGGGTCAGGGGTGGGCCGAAGGCTCCTGCGCTACCTGCGAGGTGCACCTACTGGCGTGCGGCCGGCGGTTCGCGTACGGTGCACCCCCGTAACGGGGGATGTCATGTCGGCTAGGTGGTGCAACGTACGCGCAGTGGTGCTGGTCGGCGCGTCCGCCCTGACGGTAGGGATGATCGGTGGCCGGCCGGTCGCGGCCCAGGAGCCCCCCCCGGCGGAGCAGCCGCCTACCACCCGCAACCCCCTCCTCGAGCTGCTGTTCCCCACCACCACGACGGCGCCGCCCGTCACCGCGCCCCCCACCACCGCGGCTCCGGCCGCGCCAGGGCCCGCCGACCCGGGGTCGCCGGGCAGCCCGGCCGGACCGGCCGGAACGGACGAACCTCCCGCCGACGACGTGCCCGCCGCCGGTAACGGCGATATTGATAGCGGTCCCCGTATCGTGCCGCCCGAGGCTCAGTCGAGGATCAACTCGGTCCGACGCAGCGCGCCGAACGACAACTCCGCCCTGGTGGCGGGGGCGCAGGAGCTCGAGGCGCTCGGCCTCACCTACGACGAGGCGGTGAACGCCGCGTTCGGCCGCTTCCCCATCGCCGGCCAATCCAACTGGTCTGACGACTGGCTCATGCCTCGCTACACCGGCTCGACGTTCCGCTACCACCTCGGGCTCGACATATTCGCCGCCTACGGCACGCCGGTGCGGGCATCGGTCGATGGGATCGCCCGCATCAGCTCGAGCGCGCTCGGCGGCCTCAGCGTCCGGGTGGTCGAACCCGATGGCACCTACTACTACCTCGCGCATCTGAGCGCGGTGCCCGACGGGCTGGTCGACGGCCAAGCTGTCACCACCGGCGCCATCGTCGGGTTCGTGGGTGACTCCGGCAATGCCAGCGGCGGCTCGCCGCACGTCCACCTGGCCATCCATCCTCGGGGGGGCGAGCCCATCCCTCCCAAGCCGATCATGGACCAGTACGTCTCGGAGGCGGCGGGGGTCGTGCCCGAGGCGCTGGCCGCCTTCCAGGCGGTGCAGCCCCGTGCCCTGGTAGCCACCAACCTCGTTCGCCAGCTCGCCGAGGGCGTCGCCCGCAGCGAGGACTTCGCGGCCTCGGCGCCGTCGCGCACCGAGTTGCTGTTCGCGTCGAGCGCGAGCCCGGCGGGCGGTGGCCTCCAGCTCGCCGACGCCGGTGCCGCCACCGCCGCCGCCTCGGTCGATTGGGCCGGCGAGGCGCAGGCCCGCCAGGCGTTCAGCGCCGAGTGGCAGGAGGCGTCCGCGGCCGCGTGGACCATCGTGGCGCCGCTGTTCGCCCCGAGCCTGGGCCAGGTCGTCGAAGCCCGGCGCACCGGCGTGGTGATCGGCCCGGCTCCCAACCCGCTGGCTACCGCCATCGCGCCGGCGGTGGTACCCCCCGGCGACGCCTCGCTGAACCCGTAGCACGCTCGCGCCGCGCGCCGCAAGGGCGTGGTGCCGCCGTCGCCGGCGCGGCCCGTTGGCCCCGACAGGGCAGGGTCGCGGCCCTCGCGGCCCTGTCGGCTCAGTCTCGGAAGTTGGTGAACTGGAGGGCGACGTCGAAGTCGCCACCCTTGAGCGCCGCGATGACGCCTTGGAGGTCGTCGCGCTTCTTGGCGCTCACCCGAAGCTGGTCACCCTGGGTCTGGGACTGCACGCCCTTGAGGTTCAGGCCCTTGATGAACTTGTGGAGCTCGCGGGCCTTGTCGGCAGAGATCCCGGCGCTGATGGCGGCCCGCTGGCGGGCGGTGCCCCCGGAGGCCTCTTCGACCTTGTCGAAGTCGATGGCTTTCAACGACACGTTGCGCCGCACCAGCTTCTCCTGCAGCACCTGGCGAACGGCGGCCAGGCGGTCCTCGGTGGACGAACGCAGGCGGATCTCGGTGTCGGCCAGCTCGACGGCCGAGTCGGTCCCCTTGAAGTCGTACCGGGTGGCGAGCTCTCGCGAGGCCTGGTCGACCGCGTTGCGGACCTCCTGATGGTCGACCTCGGAGACCACGTCGAAGCTAGGCATGGCCAGACGCTATCGTCTGACCCTTCTGGGGTCGGTGCCCGAGTGGCCAAAGGGAGCAGGCTGTAAACCTGCCGGCAACGCCTACGGAGGTTCAAATCCTTCCCGGCCCACGGTTCCCGGCGCCCGCGGCGCTGGCGGCGTTCGCGGCGTTCGGGCGAGCCTGATGGTCGCGCCCTCGGCGGCGCCCGAAGGCCATGGCCCGGTGCCGACGCAGCGATCCTCCTGCTTCGATCGCGCTCGGCCGTCAGCGCAGGGCCCGGCGTAGGAGCGTACTGACGAGGTCGACGAGGAAGGTGAGGACCACCAGGGCAGCCAGGGTCACGACCACGCCCTGGTAGTCGAACCCGGCCAGTTGCGACCCCAGCAGGCGGCCCAGCCCTCCGGCGCCCACCAGGCCCACGACGACCGTCTCGCGGATCATGACCTCCCAGCGGTACAGGGCGTAGGAGGCGAAGCGGGGCGCGACCTGCGGGATGACCGCGTAGGCGTAGGCCTGGGCCTTCGTCGCTCCTTGGGCCGCCAACGCGAACGCCGGGCGCCGGTCGTGGTTCTCGACCACCTCGGCCATGAGCCGCCCCAGTATCCCCAGGTTGTACAGGCCCAGCGCCAGGGCGCCGGGGAGCGGGCCGGGGAAGAACATGAAGAGGAACAACAAGGCCCACACGGGCGGGGGTACGGCCCGCAGCAACAGCAGCCACGCCCGCACCAAAGCCCCTGGCACGCGGCGACCGCGCCCGGTGCGCTCGTCGCCGCGTGCCGCCACGAACGCCACGGCCACGCCTCCGGCGGTGGCGATCGCCGCCGCCACCACCGACATTTGCAGTGTCTCCAGAGACAGTCGCACGAGGTCGCCGAACCGGTTGCGGCCCAGGTCGGGCGGCCAGGCGGCGGCACCCAAGAACCCGAGTTGCTCGCGGGTGCGGGCCGACCACAAGGTGCTCACGTCGGGGGCCAGGTGCACCATCGAGATCACGACCAGACCGAGGGCGACGGCGCCGGAGATCTTCGCGACACGACGCCGCGCGGGCCCGGTGCTGGTGCGCATCCTGCGGCTCCAGAAGTCGACACCGCCGCTCACCACCACCAGCGCGGTGATCAACGTCCACATCTCGTGGTAACGCAGGGTCTGGAAGCTGAGCGCCAGCTCGAAGCCGAGCCCGCCCGCGCCGATCACGCCGAGGATGGCCGCGGCCCTGATCGAGCACTCCAGGCGGTAGAAGGCGTAGGACGTGAGATCACCCAGAGCCACGGGCAGCGTGCCGTAGACGATGCCGGCCAGGTGCCCGGCCCCGGCTTCGTGCAGGGCCAAGGCCGGCGCCCTCGGCGCTTCGTCGAGGATCTCGGCGAACACCTTGGCCGTTATGGCCCCGAACGGTATGGCGATGGCCAGCACGCCGACCAGCGGATCGAGGCCGAGCACCTGGACACCGAAGAGGCCCCAGACGGCCTCGTGGATGCCTCGCGGCAGGACCAGGCCGACCCTGGCGCTCACCCAGCCGGCACCGGCGGCTCGCCGTCGCCACCCTGACCGTCCCGCCCGCCGCCACCACAGCTCCGAGACGAAGATGCCCCCGAGCAGGCCCAACACGGTGCTGGCGGCGGTGCCGAGCACGGCGTAGGCGACGGTGGTGACGGTGGCATCGAGGGTGAGCCGGAGGAACTCCGGGCTCAGCTCCGGGCTGGCCGCGGCCACCAGGAAGCGACCGACGAGGGCCAAGCCCGGTCGGTTGAACACGTCCCCGCCGAAAGCGCCGACGCCGGCCAGCGCCCAAACCACGACGACCACCACGCCGGCGAGCGCGCCGAAACTGCCCCGGCGCCGCCCGGCCGGTATCGAGACGGTCCCTGTCGTGGCCGCCATCTCCAGGTCGAGCGGAGCGGGGCCGGGCGATGGCCCCGAGCCGGCGCTGGAATGGGGAAGCACTCAGCGGTCGATCTGGTACAGCGCGGCCGCCCGTTGCGGCGTCACCTCCTCGGGGGCCAGATCGAACACCACCCTCCCGCCCCGGAGCCCCACGACCCGATCGCAATGGGCCAGAGCCAGCTCGAACGCGTGCAGGCTCACCACCAGCGTCGTTCCCCCCTCGGCGACCAGGCCGGCGAGCAGCGCCATGACCTCCTCGGCGCGGGCGGGGTCCAGGCTGGCCACCGGCTCGTCGGCCACGACGGCGCACGGGCCTTGCACCAGCACCCGGGCCAGGGCTACCCGCTGCTGCTCCCCACCCGAGAGCCGGTCTGTCCGTTCGTCGAGCCGCCCGGCCAGGCCGACCCGGGCCAGGTGATGGCGGGCCTCGGCGAGATCGCGGGGCCAGGCCAGTGACAACAGCGCCCGGGCCAGCGTCCATCGGTGCAGACGACCGGCGTTGACATTGTGCACGACCCGCAGCGGGCCGACGAGGTGCGACTGCTGGTGGATCGTGCCGACGCGCCCCCGTAGCCGGCGGAGGTCGCGGGTCCCGACCGCCGCCGGGTCGGTGCCGAGTATCCGCACCTCACCTTCGGTGGGCAGACGGGTGCTGTTGAGCAGCGAGAGCAGCGTCGTCTTGCCCGCCCCGCTGGGACCGATCACCGCCACCCGCTCGCCCGCTTCGACGGTGAGCTCGACGCGGTCGAGCACCTTGGTCGTCCCCAGTACGACCGTCACCGCCCTGAGCGAGAACACGGGCGCGGTGCCCGGGCGACCGGACGCGCCGGTGGGCGGGGCGGCTCTGGGCGGGGCGGGCGGGCGCATGATGGCGGAGGAGCGCGAGCGTCAGTTGATCAGGCCGGCCTCCCGCCCGATCTGCTCGATCTCGGCGTAGTTGTCGTCCTCGGTGGGGATGAAGCGCTCAGCGCCAAAGAGCTCGAGGATCTCGGCCTGGCGGGGGTCGGATGCGTCGAGCTGCACGAGCGCGTCGGTCACCTCGTCGACGAAGCGCTCGCCGAAGCGCTCGATCGCCGACGGACCGATCAGCCAGTGGTAGTCGTGGTACGGCGGCGACCGGAAGATCGCCACCACCTTCGACTCGTCGACCTCGCCCGCGGCCAACCGGTCGAGCCAGACCTGCTCGTTCACGACGCCGGCCTCGAAGCTTCCCGACTCCACCAGGTCGATGGTGGCGTCGTGACTGCCCGAGAAGCCGGCCGGGTCCTCGAAGTCGTCGATCCCGACTCCGGCCCGGTCCAGGAAGTACTGCGGCATGAGCCGCCCCGACGTGGAGGACTCGCTACCGAACGTGAAGCGGCGCCCGGCCAGGCGGGCCAGCCCGTCGACGTCGCCGAAGGGCTCGATGCCGGCCGCGGTGCTGGCCAGAAAGATGCTGTGGAACTCCTCGTCGATATCGCGCTGCACGATGGCGCGCGAACCGGCGGTCTGCAGCCGGGCTTGGGTGCCCGTCAGGCCACCGAACCACACGAGGTCGAGATCCCCGGTGCGGAACAGGCTCACTGATGCGGGGTAGTCGGTGACGGGGACGTAGGTGACGTCGACGTCGAGGCGCTCGCCCAGGTAGTCGGCCACCGTGTCGTACAGGCGCTGGAGCTGCGCCGGCTCCTGGTCGGGAATGGCGCTGATGACCAGCTCGCCGCGATCGGCTTCGGCTTCGGCCGGGGTCTCGCCGTCTCCGGTGGAGGTGCTGGCGGAGTTGGAGCCGCAGGCCGCCAGGAGGACCAACGGGACCAGCCCGGCGACGAGGAAAAGTCGGATCGGGTGGTGGCGAGCGGTGGTGAGCGTCCCGAGCACGTCGGGACCTTGGTCGGGACTCACCTTCGTCGTCCTCGTGACGCGCTGGTGGTCGCCGATCGGGTCCGGTCCATGTGCCCTCCTTGGTCCAGGTGGTTGGTCGATGGTGGCGGGCACCATAACCAACGTGGTCTCGCCGGCTCCAACCGTGGGGCCGACACGCCGGCGTATGTTCCGCGGGCGATGCGGGGAACACACCCGTTCGTCCGACAATCTGCCATGGAGGGACCACCATGCCCAAGATCGATCCCGATACCGGCCAGCCAGTCAGCGACGATCCCGACCAGGAGGACCAGGCTCTGGCCGGTGGCGAGGGTTCATCGCAAGATCCCGACCGCGAGAAGGGCGAGAAGGGCCCGTACGAACAGCACGCCTCCAGCCAGTTGGGCGAGCCAGTTGGGCGAGCCAGTAGGGCGAGCCAGTAGGGCGAGCCAGTAGGGCGAGCCAGTAGGGCGAGCCCAGCCGTCGCGGTGCCGTCGCCCGGTACCTGCGACGCTGGGAGCCATGACCTACCGGCGCGACAGCCTGGTGCTCGGCGCCGCGGTTGGCGTGCTCGGCGTCTCTTTCGGTGTGCTGGCCGAGGGCGCGGGCTTGGGCGTGCTCAAGACGTGTGTCCTCTCGCTCACCGTGTTCACCGGAGCGTCGCAGTTCGCGGCGGTGGGTGTAGCGGACGCGGGAGGGTCGATCGGGGCCACCTTGGGGCCAGCTCTGCTCCTGGCCGCTCGCAACGTGGCGTACGGGGTGGCGATGGCGCCCATCGTGGGCCGGAGCCCGCTGGCACGGCGCCTGGTCGCGGCGCAACTCGTAGTCGACGAGACCACCGCCATGGCGACCGCCCAGCGCGACCCGGGAGCCAGGGCTGGCGCGTTCTGGTTCACCGGCGCGGCGATCTACGGGTTCTGGAACGCGGGCACGCTGATCGGCGCCCTGGCCGGCACCTCGCTGGGTGATCCCGAGGCTCTCGGGATCGACGCCGCGTTCCCGGCCGGGTTCGTCGCGCTGGTGGCACCGCACCTCCGCAGCGCTCCTGGCCGCGTCGCCGGTGCCGTCGGGGCGGTCACCGCCCTGGGCCTCGTTCCTTTCGTGGCGCCCGGGCTGCCGGTCGTGGTGGCGGCCGCGGCCGTCGTTCCCGCGCGGCTGTTCTCGGAATCGCCCCGCTCTGGTGAGGCCCATGAGGGCGATCCCGTGACGCCACCATGACGTGGCTGGCCATCGCCGCCCTGGCCGGCGGTGCATACCTGCTGAAGGTGCTCGGCCTTGTTTCGCTCGGTCCTCGCTCCTTGATGGGACGTCCCCTGGTCGTCGTGGCTCTGCTGCCGGCTGCGCTGCTACCGGCGCTCATCGTGGTGCAGACGTTCACGGTGGAGCGTTCGCTGCGTCTCGATGCCCGTGCCGTCGGGCTGGCCGTCGCCTGCGTGGCCGCCTGGCGCAAGGCCCCGTTCGCGCTCGTGGTGATCGCGGCCGCGGCATCAACGGCCGCCACCCGCGCCCTCGCCGCCTGACCACCAAGCTCGCTCCGTCGGCACTCTGCCGGAGCCCCCCGCTGTGCGCCGATCCGGCTCCGCCGGTCGGCGCACGACAAGTCTCTCAGCGCCGCCGCAGGCGGCGGCCATCAAGCTCGCCCGAACGCAGCGAACGCAGCGAGCGAGTGAGGGCGATTCTCGTCATATAGTTCCCCACCGCCCCTGGCGGGGCGAGCATCGAGCGATGAGAATCGCCGCGTCGGCACCGGCGGGGGGCCCGGGGGGCGGAGGCTCCGCCGGAGCCCCCCGGCTGTCGATCGATCCGGCTCCGCCGGTCGATCGACGACAAGCGGTCGGCGCCGCCGAAGGCGGCGGCCGTCAAGCTCGCCCGAACGGAGCGAGCGCAACGAGCGAGTGAGGGCGATTCTCCTTATAGAAGGCGTTGCATCACCACGACGTCGAGCCAGTGACCGAACTTGCGGCCCACCTCACGCTCGGTGCCGACCAGGTCGAAGCCCTGGGCCCGGTGCAAGGCGATGGACACCTCGTGGCCGCCGACGATCCGAGCGAAAACCGCGTGGAAGCCATGGGAGGTGGCCACCTTCACCAGCTCTTCGAGTGTGGCCCGTCCCACTCCCGCGCCCTGGCTGTCTCGCCGGACGTACACCGAGTCCTCGACCGAGGTGGCGTAGGCGGGGCGGTCGCGGTACGGCGAGAGTGACCCGAAGCCGACGACCTCGCCGTCTCGTACGGCGACGATCGTGGCATGAGCACCCGAACGGGCGTCGATCCATGCTCGCTGCTCGACGAGGCTGCGAGCCACCAGGTCGAACGTATTGGTCGATCCCAGCACCTCGACGTTGTAGATGGCCCTTATGGCCTCAGCGTCCTCGAGAATGGCCCGGCGCAGCTCCATCGGCGCAGGTTAGGAGGCGAGCGCGGGACACGGCGGGGTAACGGCTGGTCCCAACCGGCCGAAGGTGAGGCTCGCTCGCGGCGGCGGGCTACGATGCACTGCTCGCTCGCGACCCGTCGCGGGCATGCCCCCTTAGCTCAGTCGGCAGAGCACAGCCATGGTAAGGCTGTTGTCGCCGGTTCGATTCCGGCAGGGGGCTCGAACCGGTGCGGTGCCCTGGCGCCGCGCCTACGCTCTTGGCGGCGTAGCTCAGTTGGTCAGAGCACTCGGCTCATAATCGAGGAGTCGTCGGTTCAAGTCCGACCGCCGCCACCAGCACACGATCGGGTCCCGCGCCCCGATCGACCATGCCGAACGCCGTAATTCAACCCGATCACCGGCAACCGCCGAGAACCGGCACACGAAGGAGACAACCCCGATGGCCAGGGCCAACGAGAAGCGCATCGCCGTCACCCTCGAGTGCACGGTGTGCAAACGCCGCAACTACATCACCAAGAAGAACAAGGTGAACGACCGCGAGCGCATCGAGATGAAGAAGTACTGCCGTTGGGAACGCCAGCACACGCTGCACAAGGAGACGCGATAGCCATACCGGAGCGCCTGCGTCGGCCTGCGCCGTCGCGCCGCCAGGTAACGCAAGCATCCCCGCACGGGTCGAAAGGTTTGTATGCCACACGAGGTCGCTGAGCTGGTCGCTGCCGCACGTGACGGCGACCAGTCAGCCTTCGAGGAGCTGGTGCGGGCGACACACGCCGACACGTACACGCTGGCCTACCGGTTGACCAGCGACGAGGAGGATGCGCGGGACGTGGTGCAGGAATCGTACCTACGGGCGTACCGGGGGTTGCGAAGCTTCCGCGGCGACGCCCAGTTCTCGACCTGGCTGTACCGCATCACGGCCAACTGCGCCAGCACCCATCTCGCCCGGCGCCATCGGTACCGCCACGAGCAGCTCGACCACGAGACTCCCGTGTTCGAGCACGCCGACCGCGACCCCTCTGCGCAGGCCGAAGCGGGGGCCCTGCGTGACCGGCTCACCGAGGCGCTACGGGAGCTGCCGCCCAAGTTGCGGGCGGTGGTCGTGCTGCGCGACGTGTACGACCTTCCGCACGAGGCCATCGCCGCCGAGCTCGGCATATCGGAGTCGGCGGCCAAGGTCCGGCTTCACCGGGCGCGGCGCAAGCTGCGCGACCGGCTCTTCCCCTTGTACGGTCAAACGGCGCAGCCCGACGAGGTGGATGCGCATGCGGTGTGACGACGTCGCCGAGACCCTGGCGGCCGCGGGGGACGGCCTCGCGTTGCTGGACGGCGCCGACCGGGCCCACGTCGGGCGCTGCCTTCGGTGCCAGGCCGAGGTCGTGCAGTACCGTAAGTTGCTGCGGGCGTTGCGGGCGTTGCGCACCGAGGTGCTCGATCCGGCGCCGGGGATGCTCACCGACATCCTCGCCTACCTCGAGGAGGCCGGGGAGCGCCACGCTCTTCGCTCGCTGCTGAAGGGTCGGCACTTCGCCTATCTCGGGGGGATCGCGGCGGCGGCAACTGCGGGTGCGGCCGGGGCCATCGTGCTCGCTGGCCGGTCCCGCCGCCGCCTGCGCGTGGCCGGCTGACAGCCGACGTCTGACGGGCCCGGGCCTGGCACGTCCGCTGCGGTCCGGTAGCGACGACCGAGGCGCTAGCCTTGCGGTGCTTCGACCGTAGGGCAGTAGCTCAATTGGTAGAGCACCGGTCTCCAAAACCGGCGGTTGGGGGTTCGAGTCCCTCCTGCCCTGCTCGCGCACCCCGTGATACTGCCGTCTCGATCCTCCCCAGCGCTCCCCGACACCCTCCCGACAAGGCTTCGCCATGGCCATGAACCGAGAAACCAAGCGCATGCTCCAGCGCCAGGGTTCCGTCGACGCCGACGGTAGCCCGACCCGGCAAAAGCGCCAGACCAGCGCGCCGCGCCCGCAGGAGAAGGAGAAGCGCACCAGCCCCGGCCAGTTCATCCGGGAGGTGCGCAGCGAGCTGCGCAAGGTCGCCTGGCCGACCCGCGGCGAGGTCGTCAACTACTCGCTGATCGTGCTGGTCGCGATCGTCATCGTCACCGCCTACGTCGCGGGGCTCGACTTCGTGTTCGGTGAGTTCGTCCTGAACATCTTCGACGAATGACCGATACCGAACGCGACCGCCCGGGCGATGCCGGACAGGACAACGAACGGACGAGTCCCGTGACCGACAGCGCGGTGCCCGATGAGGTCGCCACCGATGACACCGTGACCACCGGTGAGGCCATCGCGGACGACGCCGTGTCGGAGCCGGCAGTCACCGATGAGGCCGTGGCCGAGAGCGAGGTTATCGACGAGGACGCGCTCTTCGCCGAAGCGGAACGGGTCGAGAGCCCCTATGACCGGCCCGGTCGGTGGTACGTGGTGCACACCCAGTCGGGCTACGAGAAGAAGGTGAAGCAGAACCTCGAGGCCCGCACGTCCTCGATGAACATGGAGGAGCGCATCCACGAGGTCGTCATCCCGATGGAGGACGTCATCGACTTCAAGAACGGCAAGAAGGTCGTCGTCCAGAAGAAGATGTTCCCCGGCTACCTCCTGGTTCGGTGCGGGCTCGACGACGACTCGTGGTACGTCATTCGCAACACGCCCGGTGTCACCGGGTTCGTCGGCCAGGGGGCCAAGCCGTCACCGTTGCCCCGGCGCGACGTGGAGATGTTCCTGCAGGTCAAGGCCGACGGAGACGATGTCCCGAAGCGTGGCCGGCCCCGTCTCGAGTACGAGACCGGCGAGACGGTGCGAGTGCGGGAGGGACCGTTCGCCGACTTCTCCGGCGAGATCGTCGACATCAACGAGGACCAGCTCAAGCTCAAGGTACTCGTCAACATCTTCGGTCGAGAGACACCGGTGGAGCTCGAGTTCAGCCAGGTAGCGAAGTTGTAGCCGGGGCGTGGCCGGGTCGCCCGGCTCCGTCGCGATCACCCAAGACGAAATCCGATCCACATCCGAACGAAGAAGAGGTAGTGCTGCTCCATGGCCAAGAAGAAGGTCGCGGCCGTCGTCAAGATCCAGATCCCGGCAGGGCAAGCCACCCCGGCGCCGCCCGTCGGCACCGCGCTCGGCCCCCATGGTGTCGCCATCATGGATTTCTGCAAGGCCTACAACGCGCAGACCGAGCCCCAGCGGGGAACGATCGTCCCGGTCGAGATCACGGTCTTCGAGGACCGCTCGTTCACGTTCGTGCTCAAGACACCGCCCACCCCCGTGCTGCTGCGGGCGGCAGCAGGGCTCGAGAAGGGGTCGCAGACTCCTGGTCGGACCGACGTCGGTTCGGTCACCGATGCTCAGGTGGCTGAGATCGCCACGACGAAGCTCCCTGACCTCAACGCCAACGACCTCGACGCCGCCAAGCGCCAAGTCGAGGGCACCGCCCGATCGATGGGCATCACCGTTCGCTAGGCGCTCCTCGCGAACGCCGTCCGTTCACCAGCCACCGCCGCAGGGACGACCTCGCCCTCGGCACCACCATCATCCGTCACCGCCCCGCTTCGCACCCTGAAGCGGCGGCCAGTCCCGAGGGAGCCACCATGGCGCAGAAGGGCAAGAAGTACAGCGACGCGGCCCGCAAGTACGACCGCGATCACCTCCACACCCCGCGTGAGGCCATCGATCTGGCCAAGGGCCTGGCGTCGGCCGGCTTCGACGAGAGCGTCGAGCTGGCGGTCCGGCTCGGCGTGGACCCACGCAAGGCCGACCAGATCGTGCGCGGCACCGTGGGACTTCCGTCAGGCACGGGCAAGGACGTGCGGGTCGCGGTCTTCGCCACCGGTGAGGCGGCGGCCGAGGCCAGGGCCGCGGGCGCCGACATCGTTGGCGCCGACGACCTCGCCGCTCGGGTGGAGGGTGGCATGCTCGACTTCGACGTGGCCATCGCCACCCCCGACCTGATGCCGCTCGTCGGCCGGCTCGGCCGCACGCTCGGGCCTCGTGGCCTGATGCCCAACCCCAAGACCGGCACCGTCACGACCGAGGTGGGCAAGGCCGTCGGGGAGTTCAAGGGGGGCAAGGTCGAGTACCGCACCGACCGCTACGGCAACGTCCACGTGCCGATCGGCAAGTGCAGCTTCGCCCCCGAGGCGCTCGATGCGAACTTTCGGGCCGTGCTCGACGAGCTGCAACGAGCCAGGCCGGCCGCAGCCAAGGGGCGCTACCTGCGCCGGATCTCACTGTCGTCGACGATGGGCCCCGGCATCAAGGTGGACCCGGCCCGCCTCAAGGACGAGGTGGTCACGGGCGGGTAGTCGACAGGGCGTCGAGCGCAGCGAGCCTGCCACCACGCCCGTCGGGCGAGCGCAGCGAGCCTGCCACCACGCCCTTGGGGCGAGCGCAGCGAGCCTGTTCGATGTCCGACCGGGCACCGAGCGAAGCGAGCGTGTCCGGCCGCCGGCAGGGCGTCGAGCGCAGCGAGCCTGCCTTGCCGGAACCGATGGGAACGGCCGCCGAAGGCGGCACCACGCCCTTGGGGCGAGCGCAGCGAGCCTGCCACCACGCCCTTGGGGCGAGCGCAGCGAGCCTGTCAGCGAGCCTGTTACGATCCCTGACCCGACAAGCATCACGATTTCACTCGCCACAGACATCCGGTGCGCCGTTCGGCGCTCAAAGGGCTTCGGCCCGCCTGACGAGGCGGACATCCTCCCTCCAGCCGAAGCGCTGAGCCGGGGCCGTTCGTCGCCGTGCGAGCCCGAGGCCGAATCAGCCGTCGCCCGGACTGCTGCGCTCGAACAGTTGGAAGAGGAGGTGTGCAAATGGAGAACCCCCGCCCCGAGAAGGTCGCGGTCGTAGACGAGGTCCGCCAACGGTTCGAGTCGTCGGGCGCCACCCTGCTGACCGAGTACCGCGGCATCAACGTGGCCGCCATGGCCGAGCTGCGTCGGGCCATCGCCGCCGCCGGTGGCCGGTACAAGGTCTACAAGAACACGCTCGTTCGTTTCGCGGCCAACGAAGCAGGCCTCGACATCGATGAATGGCTCACCGGCCCGACGGCCATCGCGTTCATCGAGGACGACCCCGTCGCGGTGGCCAAGGCCCTGCGCGACTTCGCCCGCACGAACCCGGCGTTGGTGGTCAAGGGTGGCCTGCTCGGCACCGCGCGCTTGTCCGCCGACGAGGCCAGGACATTGGCCGACATCGCCCCACGCGACGAACTACTGGCACGCCTGGCGGGCGCCCTGGCTGCGCCGATGAGCCAGTTCGCCGGTTTGCTCCAGGCCGTACCTCGAGGCTTCGCCTACGGCCTCAAGGCGCTCATCGACCAGGGCGGCGTCGCCGGTGCCCCCGAGACGCCGGTCGGGCCCGAGGTTGCGCCGGAGCCCGAAGCCGGCGCCACCGGCCCCGTTACCCGCACGGAGCCCAGCGCTGTCGGCAACGACAACCAGACAGACCGCGACGCGGGTACGGACCGCGACCCGGGCACAGACCGCGATACGGATCGCGACGCGGGCACGGACCGCGACGCGGGCACGGACCGCGACGCGGGCACGGACCGCGACGCGGGCAGCGAGGCACGCAGCGAGCACGAGGCGAGCACGTCCGCGGCTGACGACAACCCACCGGCGGACGACGCCACCACATCGGAGGAGAGCTGATCATGGATACCAGACAAGACATCCTCGACGCCATCGCCAACATGACCGTCCTCGAGCTCAGCGAGCTCTTGAAGGACTTCGAGGAGAAGTTTGGCGTGACCGCCGCCGCGCCCGCGGCCGCGGCGGCCGCCCCGGTCGCCGGTGACGGTGCCGCCGCGGTCGAGGAACAGGACGAGTTCGACGTCATGCTGCTGGCGGCCGGCGACAAGAAGATCCAGGTCATCAAGGAGGTGCGCGCCCTCACCAGCCTCGGCCTCAAGGAGGCCAAGGACCTGGTGGACAGCGCCCCGAAGCCGGTGCTCGAGAAGATCTCGAAGGAAGACGCCGAGAAGGCCAAGGCCCAGCTCGAAGCGGCCGGCGCCGCCGTGGAACTGAAGTAAGGCTCACGCCCGGCCCATCATGGCCGCCGGCCGACCCGCTGCGGGGTGCGCCCGGCATCCCGGGCGCACCCCGCACGCCGGTCCGTGCTACTCGACCGTGAAGACCTCGGTCATGTCGTGGGCGATCGCGTGGGGCGGGCCGCCGCTGCGGTCCTGGATGAAGCAGACCACCGCGTAGGTCCGGCCCGACTCGAACGAGGCTTCGTAGGTGGCGCCCAGCCCGGCGCTGAAGACGCCGAAGTCGTCGAAGGTCTGGGCCTCGAAGTCGAACTCGGGCGGTGGCGGCCCCTCCTCCTCCGAAGACAGGAAGGCGGTCAACGCCGTGCCGGCCGCGGCCTCGTCGATGCCCTCGGCGAAGGGGAAGAACACGGCGTGGTGCACCTGGTCGGGGCCCTCGTTCACGAAGGCCACGGTCTGATCGCCGGCCGACACGTCCACGTCGAAGGCGTAGTCGCTGGCGGTGATGGTGCTATCCGCCTCGGGCAGCGTGGTCGAACCATCCCCGGCGGTGACGGTCAGGGGCTGGACCATGCCCAGCTCGTAGTGCGGAGGGCCCTCTTCGCCCTCGCCCTCACCGCCGGCACCTTCGGCCGGCATCGTCGTGGTTGCGCCCTCCGCCGGGGCCACCCCCGTGAGCGTGCAGATGAGGGCGTAATCGCCCGCGGCCAACAGCGCGGTGGTCTCCACGGTCGCGCCGCTGTCGGCGACGGCGGGAATCGACACGTTCTCGAGGAAGTCGGGGAACGGCCCACCCTCCAACACCGGGGCCAGGGCGGTACCGACCTCGTCGATGGGGGTGTCGCCGATCTCGATCAGGGCCAGCTCGTGCTCGACCTGGCCCGCGTTCTCGAACGTGAGCTCGACCACGCCGGCCGCCAACTCGCTCGGCGCATCACTGAACGCGTAGTCGTTGGCGACAATGGTCACCGCCTCGGGCTCGCCCTCGCCGCCGGTCGTGGTGGCCTCCTGCACCGTCGTGGTCCCGTCTGCCGCCGTGGTGGTGGCTGCATCGTCGTCGTCATCGTCGCCGCACGCCGCACCCAGCAGCGTGAGGCTCATCACCACCGCCAGTACCTTCGCCCCCCTGTACGTTCCCATACTCCTCCTCCGTCGTGAACGAGGCCACGAGCATAGGTGCCCCAGCCCCGCGGCTTGCGGAACCCTTACAGGATCTGGCTGAGGAAGAGCTTGGTGCGGGCCTCCCGGGGGTCGGTGAAGAAGTGCTCAGGGGTGCCGACCTCGACGATCTCGCCGTCGGCCATGAACACCACCCGGTCGGCGACCTCGCGGGCGAAGCCCATCTCATGGGTCACCACGATCATGGTCATGCCCGACCGGGCCAGCTCCTTCATGACCTCGAGGACCTCGGCGATCATCTCGGGGTCGAGCGCGGAGGTGGGCTCGTCGAAGAGCATCACCTTGGGCTGCATGGCCAGGGCCCGGGCGATGGCCACCCGTTGCTGCTGGCCACCGGAGAGCTGCCCCGGGTACTTCCGGGCCTGTTCAGGGATCCTCACCCGTTCGAGCATCTCCATGGCGACCTTGGTCGCCTTGGCTTGGTCCCAGCGCCGCACCTGGCGGGGGGCGAGCGTGACGTTCTCCAGCACGGTGAGGTGGGGGAACAGGTTGAACCCCTGAAAGACCATTCCCACCTCACGGCGGACCGACCGGATGTCGCGCAGGTCGTCGGTCAGCTCGACGCCGTCGACGACGATGCGGCCGCGGTCGTGGCGTTCCAGGCGGTTCACGCACCGGATCAGGGTCGACTTGCCCGAGCCCGACGGGCCGATGACCACCACGACCTCCTGGCGTCCCACCACCAGGTCGACGCGGCGCAACGCGCAGAACGTGCCGAACCACTTCTCCACCGCCTCGCAGGTGATGGTGGCGTCTCCGGTGCCGCCGGCCCGGGTGGCTGCCCCGGTCAACGTGCCCGGCGCATCCGCCTCGGTGGCCACGGGTTCAGATGTCGCTTCGCTCATCGTGTCCCCACCCCCAACCGACGCTCGAGGCGCCGGCTCTCGCGTGACATGGTGTATGCGCCCACCCAGTAGACGAAGCCGGCGAAGGCCAGCGTCACCGACGACAGGCCCCGGCCGGCGAAGTCGGGCTGGCTGGTGATGAACTGGGCCACGTCGAGGAGCTCGACGAAGCCCACCACGGACAACAGTGACGTGTCCTTGAACAGGCTGATGAACTGCCCGACGATGCCGGGCAGGACCGAGCGCAGGGCCTGGGGGAGGACGATCCGGCGCTGCAGGGCGAAGGGCCCCAAGCCGATCGCCTGGGCCGCCTCGATCTGACCGCGTGGTACTCCCTGGAGCCCGCCTCGTACCACCTCGGCGAGGTAGGCGGCTTCGAAGGCCACGATCACCAGCAGGGCGCGGGTCAAGGGTTGGGGCGGCTCCACGAACGACGGGAACAAGAAGCCGACCAGGAACTGGCTCATGAACAGCAGCGCCACGAGGGGCACCCCACGGAAGATCTCGATGTAGACGCTGCACACACCACGCAGCGCGGGCAGCACCGACCGACGGCCGAGCGCCAGCACGAGGCCGAGCGGGAAGGCGAGCACGATGCCCGCCACCGTGACGGCGAGCGACAGCAACAAGCCTCCCCAGTCCTCCCGGGGCACTCCGCCGAAGCCGGTGACGACGACGTAGGCGCTGATGACCGTGCCTAGGATCACGAGCCACGACCACGATCGAAGGGCCGTCGGCGCCGCCCGACCGGCCGCTCGGGACACCACGAGAGACGCGAACACCCCCGCCAGCCCGAGGTAGGGCAGCGGCGTGGTGATGAAGGCGAACAACGCCACGACCAGGGCGACCACCGGCCAGTTGCGTCGCAACGCCTCCCACCGGGAGACGCCGGCCACGGCCCGGCCCTGCGAACGGGCGACGTCGGCCGCCGATGCCGCAGCCGATCCGGTGCCGAACCCGATGGCCACGGCGAGCAGGGCGGCGCCGGCCCACGGGCGCCACAACTCCTCGGTGGGGAACGACCGGCCGACCATCAACAGCCGCAGGTTGCGCCGCACGACCTCCCATTCGGCCGTGACGAACACGAAGCGCCCGAGCCGGTACAGCCCCAGAGCCGCGAGGCCTCCGAGCAGGAGCGAGAGAAGGCCGTTGGTCGAGGAGGAGAAAAGGTTCGCCCGTGCCCACCCGAGTGGCCCGATGCGCGCGGTCGGCGGCTCCAGCGCGGGGAGGGCGGGCGCCGGTCCGGTGCCGGCGGCGATCGTCATCGCTCCACCAGCTGCAGGCGCCGGTTGGCGACGTTGGCGAGGCCCGACACCGACAGGGAGACCACCAGGTACAAGCCCATGAGCACGACGAAGGCCTGGGGCGCAGGGCTGCCGTTGGGGATGGCCACCGATGTGACGGCGGCCAGCTCGGCGTAGCCCACCGCGATGCCCAGCGAGGAGTTCTTGGTCAGGTTGAGGAACTGGTTGAGGACCGGTGGAATGGCGACCCTGAAGGCCTGGGGCAGCACCACGAAGCGCAGCCGCTGTCCCGGCGACAGCGCCAGCGCCGACGCGGCCTCGACCTGGCCCCTGGCCACCGACTGGATGGCGCCGCGCACGATCTCGGCGACGTGACTGGCGGTGTAGAGGGTGAGACCGATGAGCACGGCCGCGAACGGGATGCCCATGGCGATGCCACCGGACACCGCGCCGCCGTCGTTGCTCGGTCTCGACAACGTCACCGGCGCGCCGAGCGCGACGTAGCCGGCCGCCGCCACCACCACGAAGGTGCCCAGTGCCACCACGACGGCGAGCCGTGGTGCTCCGGTGGCCGCGGCACGCCGCGTGCGCCAACGCCCCAGGCTGCCCGCGAGCACCAGCGCGCCGGCCAGCACCGCGAGCCAGGCGGCGGTGCCCGGCCCGGCCACGAACGACGGCGCCACGATGACGAGGTTCGACACGACGAGCCAGCCCTCCAGCCCGGCGTCCTGGCGCAGCGTGGGGAGCGGGAGCAGCACGGCGGCGTTGGCGAACACGATGACCAGCAGGGGCGGGATGTTGCGCAGGGTCTCGACGTAGGCGCCCGCCGCGGTGCGTACGAGCCAGTTCCCGGACAAGCGGGCGATGCCTACGATCGTTCCCAGCACGAGCGTCAACACGATGCCGACCGCGGCGACGATGAGGGTGTTCTTGAAACCCGTGAGCAGCGCGGCGCGCACGGTGTCCCCGGGACGGAACCCGCTGAAGGCGATCTGGAAGTCGGCCGGGTCGTCGAGGAAGTCGAAGTCGGTGTCGAGGCCGGCGTCGGCCAGGTTCACCCTGGCGTTGTCGACGAGCCAGGCCACCGCGCCGAGCGATCCGGCGACGGCCGCCACCTGCACCACGATCCGCAGCACCCGTATGTCCCGCCAGAACGGCGGTCTCCCACGCCGAACGTTCGCCCCACTAACCATTACGAACGTGACTAATGCTGACGAGGCGGGGGGTGCGGGAGGGGGGGCCGGTCCTCCGGCCCCCCCTCGCCCGCGGGTCGAGCCGGCAACCTGTCGCTCTCGGCGGCTGCCGCCGCCGGGCCGCATGGCCCAGGGCCCGGTCGACCCGCTACGAGCGTTCGGGCCGGCCGAAGGCCGGCGCCGTCGAGCTCGGTGACGAAGCCAAGAGGCGGCGCCGATAGGCGCAGCCGGGGCCCGAGCGGCCCGGCGGCGAAGCCGCCATGAGCGGAAGAAGCAGTTTCCTTCGTCGGCAGCGAAGCTGCCGACATCAACGGACCTCGAACCCGTCTCCCGAGCTGCGCTTCGCCACCGAAATCACCGGTAGGGGGGTGGGTAGTGCAGGCCGCCGTCGGTGTAGAGGGCGTTCAGCCCTCGCTCGAGGTCGAGCGCGCTGCCCGAGCCGACGTTGCGATCGTAGATCTCGGCGTAGTTGCCCACCTGCTCGACGATGGTGCGGGCGAAGTCCGTCTCCAGGCCGAACCCGGGGTCGAACACCGCGGCACCGTCGTCGCCGGCCACCGCTTCGCCGAGGAAGCGCAGGATGTCCGGGTTGTCGCTGCCGATCTGCTCGGCCACGTTGGCCGTCGTGATGTCGAACTCCTCAGCCTGCATGGTGGCGATCACCGCCCAGTTGACCGCGTCGAACCAGTCGTCGTCGCCGTCGCGCACCACCGGGCCGAGGGGCTCCTTGGAGATGCGCTCCTCGAAGATCACGAGCGCCTCGGGACCGCCCTGGGCGTCGGGGAAGGTCGAGCGCTGGCCGGCGAGCTGGGAGGAGTCCGACGTCCATCCCTGGCACTGGCCGGCCACGAAGGCCTCGCGGATCTGGTCGACCTCGTCGAAGGTGAGCAGGGTGAACTCGACGCCCGCGGCGGCGAAGGCCGAGGTGATGTTGGCCTCGGTGGTGGTCCCCGAGAGCGAGCAGACGCTGGTGCTGCCCATGTCGGCGAGCGAGCCGAACCCGGAGTCGACCCGCACCATCATCCCCTGCCCGTCGAAGAAGGTGGTGGTGGCGAAGGCGGCGCCCTCACCGCCGTCGCGGGTGGCGTTCCAGGTGGTGTTGCGCACCAGCACGTCGATCTCGCCCGACTGCAGCGCGGTGAAGCGCTGCTCGGCCGTGAGAGGCATGAACTCGACCGCCTCGGCGTCACCGAGCACGGCGGCGGCTATGACCCGGCAGAACTCGATGTCGAAGCCGGCGAAGTCGCCCGCCTCGTCGATGAAGCCGAACCCCGGCACCGCCTCGTTGACGCCGCACATGAGGGTGCCCCGGTCCTGGACCTCGGCCAGGAGGCTGTCACCGCTGTCGTCGCCGCCCTCGTCCTCGCCTTCCTGGCCCGCCGCCACCTCGTCATCGTCGGCCGACGCGTCGGCGCTGGCCGACGCGTCGTCGTCGTCATCGCTGCTGCTACAGGCGCTGGCGGCCAGCGCCAGCAAGGCGACGAGGGCCACGAGCCTCCATCCACGAACCCGAGCTGCCATGTGCTCCCCCCTCTTTCGCGGCGACGGCCACGGCCGCGGTGTGCGGGTACGTTCCCGGCCCCGGTCCTGACTGCGTCTCCCTCGTCTGGTGGCTGGGGACCCTAACCGCCCGGGCCGCGGCGTGCCCGAACTCAGGGCCCGGTGCGGGATCGCCGCCGGCGGTTCGCTCCCGTCGCATCCGGAACGTCCTATTGATTCGGTTCTAAAGATCTTGTAGCGTGCCCACCCTCTTCGAGATTGCGGCACCGACCTCCCCGCTGGCCTTTCCTGCTATATGCGCACTGCACTTAGTGGATGTTCGCGCCAGACGGGCCCGCGCTGCCGTGGCCTTCAGGGATCCGGCGACAACTCCCAACTGGAGGATTCTGACCACATGAGAGGATCAAAGAAGGCGCTTCGCGCGCTCACGGCGGGTGCGCTCATGGCCACGGGTCTGGCGGTGACCGTCAACCCGGCGGCGGCGGGCGACGTCGCCTGCGGCGCCATCATCACCGAGGACACCACCCTGCACGAGGACGTCGGTCCCTGCACCGGAGACGGCCTCGTCGTGACGGCGAGCGACATCGTGGTCGACCTCGGCGGGTTCAGCGTGACCGCCGACAACGGCGACGGCGACAACGCGGGCATCCGTCTGGTCAACGTCACCGGGGTGACCATCACCAACGGGATGGTCGAGGGCTTCGACGCCGGCGTGCTCGTCGTCGCGGGCTCCGGCAACACCGTCGTTGGCATGTCCGTCGAGAACAATGTCAACGATTTCTCCGACGAGCTCGGCTTGGAGGAGGACTGCACGCTTGGCGATGGCATCGCCCTTCTCGACTCGAGCGGCAACACCATCGGGGAGAACGACGTGGTCAACAACGGGCCCTATGGGGGGATCACGATGATCGGCGACTCCGACGACAACGTGATCGAGCGCAACAGCGTCAGGGGGAACAACATCATCTCGACCAGTGAGTCGGGCTGTGGGAACACGGAGCAGGACGAGGGCATTCGCGTCGAGGGCCCCGGGGCGCAGGACAACGTCATCAAGCGCAACACGGTGCTCGACAGCCTGCTCTCGGGCATCGGCCTCCATGGCTACGTTTGTGGGGAGGAGCCGTTCGAGGAACCCAACACCGGCACGGTCATCTCCATGAACGTCGTTCGCGACACTGCCGGCACCGACATTGCGACGGGGATCAACTTCCTTCAGCAGGGCCCGGCAGGCATCGTGTGCCCCGCGTTCGCCACTACCGTCGAGCGGAACAAGGCGATCGATAACCAGGTGGACGGCATCTTTGTGGCGGCGAGCTCGGCCGACAACGTCATTACCCGCAACGTAGCCAGCCGCAACGATGGCGACGGGGTGCACCTCGGAGGACCTCGGCTCGGTACGACGTTCGAGAACCTCGGGCCCTCCGCTCTCGACGTGACCGATCCGGACCAGCCCGCCTACGTCGAGGACGTCGACTACGCGGTGATGTTCGGCTCGGGCAGCGGTGACGTGACCGTCGAGATCGAGGCGATCGACCTGGCCATCCCGAACGACGACCCGATCAACCCGAACCCGGTCGACACGTCGACCAGCGCCTGCGAGACCGAGGACTTCGCCGACTTCACCGCCGGCAGCATCGCGCTCATCCAGCGGGGCACGTGCACGTTCGTCCTCAAGGTCGACAACGCCATCGCCGCCGGGGCCAGCGCCGTGGTCATGTTCAACGAGGGGCAGGAGGGACGCACGACGTTCGACTTCGGGTCGGTCGGCGTAGTCGGGATCCCGGTGCTGTCGGCGGAATACGGCGTGGGCCAGGAGCTGGCCAACCTCATCGAGGCCGGGCCCACCACGGTCAACGTCGAGACCAACACGATCTCGGAGACGTTCGAGGCGGCTCCCGGTGCCCACGACAACACGCTGATCAGGAACACGGCCCAGGACAACACCGGGTTCGGCGGTTTCGACGGCAACCTCGACCCGCCCTGCGACGCCAACCTCTGGTCGAACAACGTCATCGACACCGTGAACCAGGCGTGCGTGGATGGCGACGCGGTCATCCCGCCGCTCCTGGCCCAGCAGGGGTCGGGCCCGGTCGCCACCCGGGCCGACGTCTCGGGCATCGGCCGCGGAGGTTCGAGCGCCGGGACCAGCGTCGGGACCAGCGTCGGGTCCACGCGGTAGCCGGCACGGTTCTCTACTACGGCCGAGCAGGCCGGGCCCTGCGTTACGCAGGGCCCGGCCTGCTCGTTCCTTTCGCCGTTCCGCCCGGAGGTGGGAGAGCGCCGGTGGGATTTCCTGTGCCGCGAAAAGTCGTCGGACCCTTGACCGCGTTGGCGATTCGCCTTATGGTGCCCCCAACTTGACGCCGGTCCGCCGGTCCGTTCGCTCGGCTGCCCGCCGGCCCCGTTGCGGGGCTCGCCCAGCGGGTTGCTGTTTCTCGCGCTTCCTCCTAGCATGGCCTGTCGCCGTGCCCCTCCGCGTCCTGCCTCGCCTTTTCGGCCGGGGTTCCCGCGCGCCCGGGCCGCCACCCCCAAGTCGGCACGAAACCATGGGAGCCAGGCCTTGCCCTCTCGCACCCCTGCCCGGGAGCGTTACTCGTTCGCCAACCTCGATGAGGTTCTGCCTCTTCCTGATCTGATCTCGATCCAGCGCTCGTCGTTCGAGTGGTTCCTGGCTCGCGGCCTCAAGGAGACCTTCCGGGACATCAGCCCGATCAAGGACTTCACCGAGAGCCTTCAGCTCGAGTTGGAGTTCGATCCCGACGACGAAGACCTGCGTCCTCCGCCGAAGTTCTCGGTAGAGGAGTGCAAAGAAAAGGACATGACCTACTCCGCGCCCATCTTTGTGCGCGCCAGGTTCATGAACGCCCAGACCGGCGAGATCAAAGAGCAGACCGTTTTCATGGGTGATTTTCCGATGATGACGGACAAGGGCACGTTCGTGATCAACGGGACAGAGCGCGTCGTGGTTTCCCAACTGGTGCGCAGCCCGGGCGTCATCTTCCAGCCCGGCGAGCGGTTCCGCCTGCGCAACCTGACCAAGCACCAGCTCGTCACCGGCACCATCCACCCCTACCGGGGTGAGTGGATCGAGTTCGACGTGGAGCAGAAGCCGGGCAAGGACGTCACCGCCGGCACCAGGGTGGCCCGCAAGCGCCGTCTCTCGCTGTTCGTGCTGCTCCGTGCCCTCGGCTACGACGAGGCGAACGCCCCCGGCTTCCTCGACAGCTTCGTACGCCACTTCGACTTCCTCGAAGGCCAGTGGGACAAGGACCGCGAGCTCGCCACCACCCAGGACGAGGCTCTGGTCGAGATCTACAAGCGGGCCCGGCCCGGGGAGCCGCCCTCCGTCGAGTCGGCGCGGGCCTACTTCCGCAACGCCTTCTTCGAGAACCGTCGCTACGACCTCTCCCGGGTCGGCCGCTACAAGCTCAACCGCAAGCTCGGTCCCGAGGTGGCTCGCCTCGGCGAGATGTTCACCTTGCCCGCCGATCTCATCGACACCCCCGACGCCAACCAGCCCGTACTCTCGCGTTGCGAGATCCTGGCCGCCACCAGCTACCTGCTCCACCTGGCCAAGGGCGAGCCCGGCTACCGCCTCGACGACCAGGACCACTTCGCCAACCGCCGCATCCGCTCGGTGGGTGAGCTCATCCAGAACCAGGTGCGCATCGGGCTCTCGCGCATGGAGCGCGTGGTCAAGGAGCGCATGACCACCCAGGACGTCGAGGCCATCACCCCTCAGACGTTGATCAACATCCGCCCGGTGGTGGCGGCCATCAAGGAGTTCTTCGGCACCAGCCAGCTCTCGCAGTTCATGGACCAGGTCAACCCGTTGTCGGGCCTGACCCATCGCCGCCGCCTCTCGGCGCTCGGCCCGGGCGGGCTCTCCCGGGAGCGGGCCGGCTTCGAGGTGCGCGACGTGCATTTCAGCCACTACGGCCGCATGTGCCCCATCGAGACGCCGGAGGGCCCCAACATCGGCCTCATCGGCGCCTTGGCAACCTATGCCAGGGTGAACTCGTTCGGCTTCATCGAGTCGCCCTACCGCAAGGTCATCGACGGCAAGGTGACCGACGAGATCGTATACCTGGCCGCCGACGAGGAAGAGGAGTACATCGTCGCCCAGGCCAACGCGCCGCTCAAGGCGGACAGGACGTTCCGGGAGGACAAGGTGCTGGTGCGGCGCTCGCCGCAGGGCGCGTCGCTGTCGGACCTCAAGCTCCAGCTCGAGCGCGACATCTACTTCGCGGCGACCACCGAGATCGGCTCGGTCAGCCCGGCCGAGGTCCAGCTCATGGACGTCTCGCCCAAGCAGATCGTGTCGGTGGCCACCGCGCTCATCCCCTTCCTCGAGCACGACGATGCCAACCGGGCCCTGATGGGCGCCAACATGCAGAAGCAGGCCGTGCCGTTGGTGCGAGCCGAGGCGCCCTACATCGGCACCGGCATCGAGGCCCGTGCCGCTCGTGACGCGGCCGACATGATCATCGCCGCCGACGACGGCACCGTGACCGGTCTGGACGGCACGTCCATCACGGTCGAGTACGACACCGCCGGGCGCAAGGTCTACCGGCTGTTGAAGTTCGAGCGCTCCAACCAGGACACCTGCATCAACCAGAAGCCTCTGGTGCGAGAGGGCGATCGGGTCACCGCCGGCGAGGTCCTGGCCGACGGGCCCTCGACCGACCGCGGTGAGATCGCCCTGGGCAAGAACCTGCTCGTGGCCTTCATGCCGTGGGAGGGCTACAACTTCGAGGACGCCATCATCTTGAGCGAACGTCTGGTCAAGGACGACGTGCTCACGTCGATCCACATCCACGAGCACGAGATCGACGCCCGCGACACCAAGCTCGGCCCCGAGGAGATCACCCGCGACATCCCCAACCTGTCCGAGGAGATCCTCAAGGACCTCGACGAGCGGGGCATCATCCGCGTCGGCGCCGAGGTCGACCCCGGCGACGTGCTGGTGGGCAAGGTCACCCCCAAGGGCGAGACCGAGCTCACGCCCGAGGAGCGGCTGCTGCGAGCCATCTTCGGCGAGAAGGCGCGCGAGGTGCGCGACACCAGCCTGAAGGTGCCCCACGGCGAGTCGGGCAAGGTCATCGACGTGAAGGTGTTCAGCCGCGACGAGAGCCACGAGCTGCCTCCGGGCGTGAACCAGCTCGTGCGGGTCTACGTGGGCCAGAAGCGCAAGATCAGCGTGGGCGACAAGCTGGCCGGTCGTCACGGCAACAAGGGCGTCATCTCCAAGATCCTGCCCATCGAGGACATGCCCTTCACCGCCGACGGCACACCGGTGGACATCATCTTGAACCCGCTGGGAGTCCCCTCGCGCATGAACGTCGGCCAGGTGCTCGAAGCGCACCTCGGCTACGCGGCCCGCTGGGGCTGGGGCCGCACGCCCAAGGGCGCGCCGGTGGGAACACCCCCGGTGCGGGGCACCGAGGCCAAGACCCGCACGACCACCCCGCCCTCCACCTTCATCGCCACGCCGGTGTTCGACGGGGCCCACTGGGACGAGGAGGACGACGCCGGTCGGCACCCGACCATCAAGCAGATCTTCGAGAACCTCACGCCCGAGGCAGTCGACCCGGTCTATGGCGACGGCGGTCGTCTCGTCGGCCACGACGGCAAGGTCATGCTCTACAACGGGCGTACCGGCGAGCCCTACGACAACCCCATCACGGTCGGCTACGTCTACATCCTCAAGCTGGCCCACCTGGTGGACGACAAGATCCATGCCCGTTCCACCGGTCCGTACTCGATGATCACCCAGCAGCCCCTGGGCGGGAAGGCCCAGTTCGGTGGGCAGCGCTTCGGCGAGATGGAGGTGTGGGCGCTCGAGGCGTACGGCTCGGCGTACTGCCTCCAGGAGCTCCTGACCATCAAGTCCGACGACGTGCTCGGACGGGTCAAGGTCTACGAGGCCATCGTGAAGGGCGAGAACATCCCCGAGCCCGGCATCCCCGAGAGCTTCAAGGTGCTCATCAAGGAGATGCAGGCGCTGTGCCTCAACGTGGAGGTCCTCTCGGTCGAGGGCAACCAGATCGAGATGCGAGAGCTGGACGAGGACGTGTTCCGCGCCGCCGAGGAGCTGGGCATCGACATCAGCCGCCCCGAACGGGGCTCCGACGAAGAAGACGAACGCCGCCGCGAAAGGAGCACCTTCTAGGTGCTGGATGTCAACAACTTCGACCAGCTCAGGATCGGGTTGGCTACGGCTGACTCGATCAGGACGTGGTCCAACGGTGAGGTCAAGAAGCCGGAGACCATCAACTACCGCACGTTGAAGCCCGAGAAGGACGGCCTCTTCTGCGAGAAGATCTTCGGGCCCACCAAGGACTGGGAGTGCTACTGCGGCAAGTACAAGCGCGTCCGCTTCAAGGGCATCATCTGTGAGCGCTGCGGCGTGGAGGTCACCCGCTCCAAGGTCCGGCGCGAGCGCATGGGCCACATCGAGCTGGCCGCGCCCGTCGTGCACATCTGGTACCTGCGGGGCACCCGCTCGTGGCTGGCCTACCTGCTCATGGGCACCGAGGTCCGTGAGGAGCTCAAGGCCAAGCAGCTCGAAAAGGTCATCTACTTCGCGGCCAACCTCGTCACCTGGGTCGACGAGGAGCGCCGCCACGACGACCTGCCCAACCTCGAAGCCGAGCTGATCGGCGAGCGCGAGGCCATCGACAAGGAGCGCGAGCTCGAGCTGGCGCGGCGCCAGGAGGACCTCGAGCGCGAGCTCGGCGCCCTGGAGGCCGAGGGGGCCCGCGACGCCGACCTGCGGGCCCGCCAGAAGGCGGCCGAGAAGGACCTGACCGCCATCCGCGAGCGTTACGACGCCGAGGTCGATCTTCTCCAGCGCTCCTTCGACGAGTTCCGCGACCTGTTCGCCCGCAAGATCATCGAGGACGAGATGCTGTGGCGCGAGCTGCGCGACCGCTACGGTGACTACTTCGAGGGCGGCATGGGGGCCGACACCATCAAGTCCCTCATCGACCGGCTCGACCTCGACGAGGAGGAGGTCAAGCTCCGCAACGCCATCGATCCGCCCGAGGGGCAGCGCCCGCTGTCGGCCCAGCGCAAGCAGAAGGCCATCAAGCGGCTGAAGATCATCACCGCGTTCAACCGCCGCAACGACGCCGGCCGGCGTACCAACGAGCCTCGGGCCATGATCCTCGACGTCGTGCCGGTGATCCCGCCCGAGCTGCGGCCCATGGTGCAGCTCGACGGCGGTCGCTTCGCCACCTCGGACCTCAACGACCTGTACCGCCGGGTCATCAACCGCAACAACCGGCTCAAGCGCCTCCTCGATCTCGGGGCGCCGGAGATCATCGTCAACAACGAGAAGCGGATGCTCCAGGAGGCCGTCGACGCCCTGTTCGACAACGGCCGCCGGGGCCGTCCCGTAACCGGGCCGGGCAACCGCCCGCTCAAGTCGCTGTCGGACATGTTGAAGGGCAAGCAGGGCCGGTTCCGCCAGAACCTCCTCGGCAAGCGGGTCGACTACTCGGGCCGGTCGGTCATCGTGGTCGGACCGACGCTCAAGTTGCACCAGTGCGGGCTGCCCAAGCTCATGGCGCTCGAGCTCTTCAAGCCGTTCGTGATGAAGAAGCTGGTCGACGCCGAGCTGGCCCAGAACATCAAGTCGGCCAAGCGCATGGTGGAGCGGCGCCGTCCCCAGGTGTGGGACGTGCTGGAGGAGGTCATCAAGGAGCACCCGGTGCTGTTGAACCGGGCGCCCACCCTGCACCGCCTCGGCATCCAGGCCTTCGAACCGGTGCTGGTGGAGGGCAAGGCCATCCAGATCCACCCGCTGGTCTGCACCGCCTTCAACGCGGACTTCGACGGCGACCAGATGGCCGTGCACCTTCCTCTGTCGGCCGAGGCCCAGGCCGAGAGCCGGGTGCTCATGCTGTCGGCCAACAACATCTTGAGCCCGGCGCATGGCCGCCCCCTGGTCACGCCCACCCAGGACATGGTCATCGGCGCCTACTACCTGACCGAGCAGGTCCCCGGAGCCAGCGGCGAGGGCGCGAGCTTCGGCCGGATCCACGAGGTCGAGCGGGCCGTCGAGGACGGCGACCTGTCGCTGCACGCCACCATCAAGGTGCGCCGCGGCCACGACGACGAGGGCCGCACCGTCTGGCTCGAGACCACGGCCGGGCGCCTGCTGTTCAACGAGGCCCTTCCCGACGACTTCGGCTACGTGAACGAGGCGGTCAAGAAGCGCAAGATGGGCGAGCTGGTCGAGGTGCTGGCCAACGACTACGACAAGGCCGCGGTGGCCCGCAGCCTCGACGGCGTCAAGGACCTCTGCTTCCGGTACGCGGCCCGCTCCGGCCTCACCATCTCCATCGAGGACGTCAAGACGCCCGAGGCCAAGCGCGAGATCCTCGACCGCCACGAGAAGGAGGCCGACAAGGTCGAGACCCAGTTCCTGCGCGGCATCATCACCGACGGTGAGCGCCGCCAGAAGGAAGTGGAGATCTGGACCAACGCCACCGACGAGGTGCGCCGGGCCATGGAGGACGCCCTGTCCCAGGTGCCGTTCAACCCCATCGACATGATGGTGGGCTCCGGGGCCCGGGGGAACATGATGCAGGTCCGCCAGATCGCCGGTATGCGCGGCCTGGTGGCCAACCCCCGTGGCGACATGATCCCCCGCCCGATCAAGTCGAACTTCCGCGAGGGCCTGTCGATGCTCGAGTACTTCATCGCCACCCCCGGCGCCCGTAAGGGCTTGGTCGACACCGCCCTGCGGACCGCCGACTCCGGCTATCTCACCCGCCGCCTGGTCGACGTGGCCCAGGAGCTGATCGTCCGGGAGGCCGACTGCCTGCGCGAGGGCGACCCGGTGCGGGGCTTGTGGCTCGACGAGCTCGGCCATGACCAGCCCGGCAAGCGGACCTACCTCGAGACGCGCCTGTTCGGGCGCACCATCGCCCAGGACGTGACCCTGGGCGACGGGTCGGTCATCGGTGCGGGGACCGAGGTGGGCGACGAGGAGCTCGAGGTGCTGCGCGAGGACCCCGCGGTGACCCGGGTCCGGGTGCGGTCACCGCTCACCTGCCAGGCCGAGCTCGGGCTGTGCGCGGCCTGTTACGGCCGCTCCCTGGCCACCGGCAAGACGATCGAGCTCGGCGAGGCGGTGGGGGTCATCGCCGCTCAGTCGATCGGCGAGCCCGGCACCCAGCTCACGATGCGGACGTTCCACACCGGCGGCATCGCCGGCTCCGACATCGCCGGCGGCCTGCCCCGCGTCGTCGAGCTCTTCGAAGCCCGCAGCCCCAAGGGCAAGGCCACGTTGGCCCGTAGCTCGGGCGTGGTGCGGGTGGCCGACGACGAGGGTCGCGGCCGGGTGGTCACCGTGGTGAGCGACGACGGCGACGAGGACGTGTACACGATCCCCAGCCCGGCCCGCCTCGAGGTGGCCGACGGTACCGAGGTCACCGCCGGCGACGCCCTGGTCGACGGCCCCCGCGACCCCAAGGAGCTCCTGGAGATCAAGGGCGTCCGCGAGACCCAGCAGTACCTCGTGAGCGAGGTGCAGAAGGTCTACCGGGACCAGGGCGTGTCGATCGCCGACAAGCACATCGAGCTCATCGTGCGCCAGATGACCCGCCGGGTGGCCGTGTCGGAGCCCGGTGAATCGGACTTCCTGCCGGGCGAGCGGGCTGACGCCAAGGTGTTCGCCGACGTGAACAAGGTGCTGCGCAACGAGGGCAAGGCGCCGGCCGAGGGCCGGCCCGAGCTGATGGGCATCACCAAGGCATCCCTGGCCACCGACTCGTGGCTCTCGGCCGCTTCGTTCCAGGAGACGACCCGGGTGCTCACCGAGGCCGCCATCGAGTCGCGCAGCGACTCCCTGGTCGGGCTCAAGGAGAACATCATCATCGGCAAGCTCATCCCGGCCGGCACCGGCACCGATGCCTACCGCGACGTGGTCACCGAAGCCCCGGAGTACCAGCCCATGGAGTTCTACTCCTCGGACAGCGAGGAGCAGGAGATCGCGGCCTGGCTGGCCGGGCGCACCGAGTTCGGCAACGGCGAGGGTGCCAACGCCGACGTGGTCGAGCTCCCCACCGGCGATTCGCGCGTCTGACGCGAGAATCGCTCGCACTCCGGTCGTTTCGTTCGATCGGTCCGGGCGCGCTTGGCGGACGCTGCCCGATCGATCGACCGAAGGGTTTTGCAGGCACCTCAGCGCAGAGACCAACCGAGGCGAGCAACGCTGCGTCCGCTCACCTCGGCGGCGTCGTTCCACACGGCCGTCCCCGACAGTCTGCCCCGCTCCCAGGTGTGGGCGTAGAGGGCGAATGGCTGACGATGGTCGTCGAAGGCGATGGTCAGGTTCAGCTCGTGCCGGCGGAACGGATCGACCAGCCCCTTCGGCTTGGCGCTCCACGCCGTTCGTCGCCCCACGGGTGATGACAGCTCTGCGTTGGTCGGGCCGAGGGCTCGGCCGGACCGTTTAATCGCGGGCTAGTTCGCGGTAACCGTGGGCTGGCGAGCGTTGGCGGTTTTATCCTCTGACCGATGCTGGACACAGCGTTCCGCTCGAGTCGATCGGCCCGACGCGCCTTTCTCTGTCACGCCCACGATGACCGCCGCCGCGTCCAGCGGTTCCTGCAGCTCCTCGAACCGCGGCTCCGAGTGCTGCGCACCGTCGACGTCGACGTGTGGAGCGACCACCGCCTGATGCTGGGGAGGGTCTGGCGCGCGGAGATCCGGGCCGCCATCGAACGGGCCGACATCGGGCTCGTGTTGGTGTCGCCCGCCCTGCTGGCCAGCGACTTCGTCCGCACCGTCGAGCTGCCCGCGCTGCGGACCCGCCTCGGCGACGCCGTGCTCCCGGTCGGGCTCCAGGCGGTCGGCTTCGAGCGCAGCGATCTCCAGGGCCTCGAGCCTCGCCAGTTCTTCCTGCTGCCGGGCGGCCAGAACGGTCACAGGCGCTGGTTCGCCGACCTGGCCGGCGAGAACCGGGCCCGGTTCTGCCTCGATCTCGCCGCCCAGGTGTCCGACCGCCTCGCGGGCGACCTGCGATCATCGTGACCGCGGGTTCACGCCGGCGCCGCCTCGACCGCGACCGGGCGCTCGCGGTCCTGGCCACCCTCGAGGCGAGCGCCCCCGGCGCGGTGCTCCGGACCCGGCTCGGGGCGCTGAGCGCCGTCGTGGCCGGCCAGCCCGACGGTGCCACCGCCTTTCCCCTCCTCGCCGCCGCGCGCGCCGTCGGGCCCGGCGCAGCCGAGCCCGTGGCCGCGTTCCGCGAGTTCCGGCGGGCGGTGGCTCGACTGGCCACGGCGCAGGGCATCGACGTCGTGCTCGTCGTCGACACCCAGCGCCGCAGCCCCGAGGGCCGGTGGCTGTGGATGGAGGAACCCGATCCCACCGAGCGCCACCTGGCGGCCCTGTCGCGGGCCAACACGTCGGCCGCACCCGGCAAGGTGGTGGCGGCCGCCGGGCGCCAGGAACGCGACGGCCGCGCCGTCGTGCGCATCTTCTTCGACATCGCTCCGGGCGACCGGTCGCGCGCCGGGCGGGCGATGGAGTGTCTCCTGATTCGGCTGCGGACGGACGTCGACTACGACTTCGAGCGCTTGGCCGACGAGCCCGAGCTCGGGCACGATCCGCAGGGCTGGCGGGCGCGTCGGCTGCGGGAGGCCGACCTCGTGGTGGTCTTCCTGTCGCCGCAGTACCTGGCCCGGGAGCGCGACGAGCTGGGCGGGGCCGGCTCGGCGTTCCGGGTGGCCCGGTCGCGGGTGATCCCGGTCGAGCTCGTCGCGCTCACGCAGGGCCGATCCGCGCTCGGCCCCTACGCCGGCCTGCAGCGGTTCGTCCCCCAGGCGAGCCGTGAAGCCGACGCCAGCGGGACTCCCGCGCCCGGGCTGGGCGCGCTGCGATCCGTAGCCCTGGAGCGCGCCGTGGGCGAGCTCCACGTCGAGCTGGCCCGGGTGGTCGCCGCGCCGTGGCGGCACCCGATGGAGCTCCTGGCCGACGCGCTGGCCCGCGTGAGCGATGTCGCGCTCGACCGTTACATTCCGAACCGGTGGATCCACGTCGGACTCGACGCGGACGACGCCGACGAACCCGAGCGCGCCCAGGCGACGTCCGCCCCGCCCACCGGACGGGTGGAGCACGTCGTCGAGCGCATGCTCGAGTGGGCCCGCGCTCCCGGGCCCCCCTACCTCGTGCTGCTGGGTGAGTACGGCATGGGCAAGACGGTCAGCAGCCAGACCTTCGCCCGCCGCTTGCTGGACCAGCGCCGGGACGACCCGTCGCTGCCGCTGCCCATCTACTTCGACCTGCGCAAGCTCGCCACCGGCCTGCGGCGCAGCGACCCCACCCTCGGGGCCATCCTCGACGACCTGATCGTCCGGTCGTGGGAGACGGGACAGCTCGTCCCCGCCGTCACCGCGACCGACGTGGTCACCGCGGTGCAGGACCGCGGCGCCATCGTCGTGTTCGACGGCCTCGACGAGGTGCTCGTCCACATGGAGGAAAGCCAGGGCCAGGCCTTCCTACGCGAGCTGCTCCGGGTGCTGCCGCCCGGTCTGGCCGGCGACCACGGCCAAGCGGGCACGGGCAAGCTCGTCGTCACGTGCCGTACCCACTACTTCCGCACGAAGCTGGCCGAGCGGGCCTTCTTTCTGGCTGAGGGCCGCGACGGCGTGCGCGCCCGCCATTACGAAGCGCTGCACCTGCTGCCCTTCGACGAACGCCAGGTGCTCGCCTACGTCACCAGGCGCCAGGGCGCCGGCGGCGTCGACCGGGCCGTCGAGCTGATCCGCTCCGTCCATGACCTGGCCGGCCTGGCCCGGCGGCCCGTGAACCTCGCCTTCATCTGCGACAACCTGGCCCGGCTCGAACGGCGGGTGGCCGACGGCCGGCCGATCGACGCCGCCGCGCTGTACGACGAGTTGGTGCAGTCCTGGCTCGCCCGGGACGCCGGCAAGCACCAGCTCAGCCCCCCTCACAAGCTGACGCTGATGGAGGACCTGGCCGCCACGCTGTGGCGGGCCGGCACTCGGCGCATGGGGGTGGACGAGCTGGAGCGATGGCTGCGCGCTCGCCTGACCGAGGAGCCGGACCTGCGCAACTGGGCCAAGCTGGCCGGCACGAGCCCGGACGTATTGGCCGAGGACCTGCGTACGGCCACGTTCCTGGTCCGCCCCGGTTCGCACGAGTTCGAGTTCGCCCACACCTCGCTGCTCGAGTACCTACTGGCCCGGTACCTGCACCGGGCCATGGGCGCGGGCGACACCGGCCGGTGAACGATGCCCGCCCCCAGCGACGAGGCAATGGCCTTCCTGGTCGAGATCGCCGCCGCCACGGCCGACCCCGAGGCCAGCCGGTTCCGGTCGCACCTGGCCGAGTGCGGCCACGACGACGCGCCAGGAGTGAGCGAGAACGTGGTGCGCTACGCGGTGCGGGCCGCGGCCAAGGGCGCGCCGGTGCCGTCGCTGCGGGGGTTCCAGCTCGGCGGTGCCGGGCTGCGAGACCTCGTGGCGAGCCCCGGGCCCGGCCGCCGGCTCGACCTGACCGGCGTCGTCCTGGCCGGTGCCGACCTGCGCGACGCCCGCCTCCGAGACGTCGTGCTCGACGGCGCCGACCTGCGCGGCGCGCACATGGCGAGGGCCGAGCTGCACGGCTGCTCCTTGCGGGGAGCGGACCTGCGAGGCGCCCACCTCGAGGGAACCATCCTGCGGGGTACCGACGTGGAGGGCGCCGACATCGGCGGCGCCGAGGCCGAGGACAGCCAGTGGCTCTGGTGCGCCGGGCCGACCCGGGGGAGCGCCCGGGGCGACCGCCTGGTCGCGCCGGGCGCCGGCGCCGTGACGGACGCGCGGCCGGTGCCCGTGGAGGTGCTCGCCGCCGGTACGGGAGAGGTCGTCGCGCTGGCCTGGTCGCCCGATGGGCGCTCGCTGGCGGTGGCCCGTGATGCGGTGGTCGAGATCTGGAACCCCGTGAGCGGCTGCCTGCGGGCGCAGCTCGCCGGAGCGGAGGGTCCGGTGCGGGCGCTGGCCTGGTCGCCCGACGGCACCCGCCTCGCGGCCGCCGGCGTCGACCGCACCGTGTGGCTGTGGCACCCCGATCGCCCGGCCGAGGCCCCGGTCGAGCTGGCCGGAGCGGGGGGCCGGGTGCTGGCGCTGGCCTGGTCGCCCGACCGCACCCGCCTGGGCGCGGCCGGCACCGACGGCAGGGTGCGGCTGTGGCACCCCGATCGCCCGGCCGAGGC
>Ga0187893_10002198_pt1 | contig 43621 bp, 40 predicted proteins | sample MA1701074metaG_FD_139574 | JGI IMG/M metagenome (GOLD analysis project Ga0187893, IMG submission 139574) | White microbial mat communities from a basaltic lava cave in the Kipuka Kanohina Cave System on the Island of Hawaii, USA - MA170107-4 metaG ... | reverse complement strand
GCGGTGCGGCCAAAGCTGGCCTTGCCGATCGCCTGCTGCGCGCGCGCGGTTTCCTCCACCAGCACCTTGAGGTCGGCCGGCTCCAGCGAGAACGCGGAATCAACACCGCCATCGGCGCGCGCCAAGGTGAAATGCTTTTCTATCACGCTGGCGCCGAGCGCCACCGCGGCAACCGCCGCGCCGATGCCCAGGGTGTGGTCGGACAACCCCACCTCGCAACCGAAGCGCTCGCGCAGTTCCGGGATAGTTGCGAGGTTGGAAAATTCCGGCGAGGCCGGATAACTGCTGGTGCACTTGAGCAGGACCAATTCCTTGCAGCCCGCGCCGCGCGCGGCATCCACCGCCTCGGTGATTTCCTCGAGCGTCGCCATGCCGGTGGAAATAATCAGGGGCTTGCCGGTTGCCGCAGCCTTGCGGATCAGCGGCAGGTCAACGTTCTCGAAGGAAGCAATCTTGTAACAGGGCACGTCGAGCGTTTCGAGAAAATCCACCGCGGTGGCATCAAATGGCGAACTGAAGGCAGCCATGCCCAGCTGCCGCGCGCGGTCGAAAATCGCTTGGTGCCATTCCCAGGGTGTATGCGCCTGCTGGTAGAGCTTGTAGAGCGAAGTGCCTTTCCAGAGGCTGTCGGGATCGCTGATGAAAAACTCGTCGCGATCCAGATCCAGCGTCATGGTGTCGGCGGTGTAAGTCTGGATTTTCAAGGCTTGGGCACCGGCTTTGGCCGCCGCTTCGACAATGGCCAGCGCGCGCTCCAGCGAGCCGTTGTGATTCCCGGACATCTCCGCAATGATGAATGGACGCTCGCTCGCACCGATCCTGTGCTTTTTCAGCTTGATTACGCGGCCTTGCGCCATAGCCAGATTCTCCCTTGTCCGAAATTTCCGAAAGCAGGCAGGCGTAACGCCAGTTGGTTGATTTCGGCGTCGTAGTCCGGTTCCTTGCCCTGCTTGGCCGCCAGGGCCGCGTTTACCACGCGGCTCAGAAAATAATAGGTCGAGCTGTAGTAATCGATTTTTTCAAGCTTCACGCCAGGAATGCTCAAGCCGGCCAGTTCGCTGTCGCGAAAATAACGGTTGTGCCACGGCGGGTCTATTTTTGGCAGTTGGACCTGCTGACGAAGCGCATTGATGCCGTCCAAACCGTCCAGACTGTTTTCGCACATGACGTACACGCCGCCCGGGGCCAGACATTTCGTGATTCTGTCGATGGCCAGGCGTTGCGCGCCCCAGTCGGGAAGATTGATCAGGACACGCTCGGTATAGACCAGGTCGAATTGGCGGTCGATTGCCAGTGATTGCACGTCGCCCACGGCGAATTCGAGCGAGCCTTTGATTTCCACGCCCTTGGCCAATGACCGGGCCGCGCCGATCATCTCTTCGGCGTAGTCCATCGCCGTCAATTCGATCTTGAACCGGCGCGAAAACTCGATCGCCGTGAGGCCATTGCCGCAGCCAACCTCCAGCACCCGCATGCCGTCGCGCACATAACCCGCGATCGTCGCGATTTCGATTTCCTTGGCGATCACGTCGCGGCTGCCGGCCATCTGGCCGAGGCCGCCGCGGCTGTTCCAGAAGTTGCGGACTTCTTCGAATTTTTTTGTTGTGTGCGACATTCAGCCCTTCTCCTTATCGTTGCGGAAATATAACGCTTCGGCCACGCGTGCAGCGCCGGCTCCATCGACCTGCTGGTAATTGAGCCGGCTCATGGTTTTCAGAGCATCGGCTTGCGAAAGAATGTCATCGAGAGTCCTGGCTAGATGTTCCGGGACCATCTCATGCGGCTCCAGCGTGAAAATCTGTCCGGACTGCGCAAGCGACTGCATGACCAGCCGTTGGTTTTCTGCCGCCACTACCGCCAGCGTCGGCAAGCCCAGGCAGACGCGCTCCCACAACATCACGCCGCCCGCGCCGACCGACAAATCCGCCTGTGCCATCAGCTCCGCCAGGTTGGCCGGCGCGTGCAGCACGCGCACGTTCGTCAGGTCCGCGCATTGTTCGCGCAACGTGGCGACATGCGGGTTCGCCATGCCCGCGACCACGTCCACCTGCAACTCCGGACGTTTCAGGATCCGGATTGCCTCCACCACTCGCCCGGTATTGTTGACGGCGTCGACGCCGCCGAAACACACCAGCAGGCGCCGCACCGTGCCGTCGCGCGGCTTTGCCTTGTGATGCCACGATACAAATTCGGATCGCAGCAAAGCATAGGACGGCCCCATCAACATGCGGCAGTTCAGCGGCACCAGATTTTCATAGCGCGTCTGCGCATCGGGCGTCTGTTCCAGCAGCAGATCACAATCATGCCGCCGGTCCGCCAGATCATCCACTACGCAAAGGGTGGTCACCGCCGCCCGCATCGGTTTTTCCCAAGCGGCGTCCAGCGCGTAGTGGTCCACGATCAGCACGTCCACTCCGCCGAGTTTTTTCAGAACGGCGAGAGTCTGTTCGGCATCGTCGGCGGCCGGCGCCTCGAGCCAGTGGGCATGAGCCGTTCCGTTGCCGGCGGAAACCGGATCCGAAACGGGCGGCAGGGCATGCAAACTGTGGCCGTGCTGGCGAATCACTGCAAAAACATTCCCGGCCAGTTCGCGGGAAATGAAATGGATATCCGCGCCGCGCTGATGCAGAACTTCGGCCAGCGCCAGGCAGCGCATGACATGACCGGTGCCGATCTGGCTTGAGGCATCTGTGCGGATGGCGATTTTCATAAGTCGATTGACATAGAGTTCCGGGCGCAGCAGAACGCACACCGCGAGGTCAAATTACGACGCAACTCTTGTCGATCGTGGTCAACGCCGACGCAGCCACGCGCCAGGCCAGTAAGTGAGATTGTGCTTAAGCTTGCTTTCATTAAACGGCCAGGCCGGTTGCTCGATCACGAACTGGGGATGAGTCGCTGCGAATTCGGCTGCGGCCGCGGTTGGATGATCCCACGACCACTCCGGCTTGCCGCGCGGTACGTCGTGCAGGTCCTTCATGCTGCCGTCTGTGGCGACGATGTAGGAGCCGGGCGTTACCAGATCGTGGTAGGCAACCAGTTCATCCAGTACATGTTGCTTGGTATGGTTTGAATCTAGGATCACCATCACCGTTTCGCTTGGCTTCACCATACTCTTCACTTTTTCCACGATGGCTGACGCAGTCGAACTGCCCTCGATCAGAGTGATGTGCTGGAAAAGTTCGTGCGCTTCGATGGCTTGGCGGTTATGTGGACGAATCTCGATGTCTATGCCGATCACGCGCCCTTTGCCCATGGCTTTGAACAGACTGGCGTAAAAAATCAGGGAACCGCCATGAGCGACGCCGGTCTCGATGATCAAGTCGGGCCTAACGCGATAAATGACCTCCTGCGTCCTTACCATGTCTTCGGGTAACTGGATGATGGGACGGCCCATCCAGCTGAAACTATAAGCGTACTTCTGATTCCAGCCGATCTTCAGCCACTGCTGTGAGAGCAGGTCGAAAGCTGCATCCGAGTACAGAGGCAAGCTGCGTGGCGTACCGCCGTCCTCGCAGGAAAGTGTCTGGGCCTCGGTGTCAATGGTCAATTTCACGAAGTGCAGCCTCCAACGTTCGTATCGAGTTCCTTGCGCCACCAATCCACGGTATTTTGCAATCCAGTATTCAGATCGTAGCGGGGGGTCCAGCCTACACTCTGCGTCAGCCGACGCAGTACCGGCAGCAACACTCGTGGGTCGTCTGATGACATCGGCCGCGCACCCAGCTTAATGCGGTGCGGTCGACCGATTACATCAGCTATGCGATGGGCGATTTCGGCCAGAGTGACCGCTTGGCCGGAGCCAAGGTTAACTGCGCCCGTCACATGACTGTCCAGCAACGCGCAAAAAGCGCTGGCGACATCGGCCACATGCAGAAAATCGCGCAGCTGGCCACCCTCAGTGCAAAGCGCGTCTTGGTCACGCAACAGGGCGAGGACCACTGCGGCGACAAAGCGCGTCGGCGGCTCGTGCGGCCCGTAGAGATGAAAGACCCGAGCCCAAGCCACATCGATCGCCGCCTGATGGCTAAACGCCTGCATCTGCTCCCAAGCCCTGTTTTTGCACCGGCCGTACTCCGTTGCAGCGGCCAGGGCAGTGCAATCCTCGTCACAGCGGCCTGCTGTCCAGTCATATTCGGCGCATGAACCTGCAGCCACCACTCGCTGGCCGCCAACGCGATGAAACGCTTCAAGGAGGATGCGTGTGGCCTCAACCCAACGGGCATTCTCCGTCGAAGTCCAGAATTTTCCGTGTACGGCATACCAGGCCAAGTGCAGCAGGTGGGTAGGCTTCACGGCGGTCAATAGCGGGAAGGCTACCTTCGGATCGAGCAGGTCGGCAGCATGCCAGCGCACGCCGGCCCCCACCTGCGATCGGCGACCGACGGCATGCACTTCGTAGCCAAGGTCCAGAAGCGCAGACAGCGCGTGGCTACCGATGAAACCGGAGGCGCCCGTGACCAAAACGCGCTTCACGCGCGCATCATCCTTTGAAATCCGGATATTGCTGATCGCGGTCTGAGATGACGCGCGGCCCGGCGGGCCACCGGATACCAAAAGCGGGGTCATCCCAACGCAGTCCCCGCGCGGACTCCGGTACATATGGGTCGGAGATTTGGTAGTAGACCTCACTGTTTTCCGTCAGGGTTTGGAACCCGTGGGCGAACCCCTCTGGAACGTAAAGCTGACGACGATTTTGTGCAGTCAGCTCCAATGCGAACCAGCGCTTGAACGTCGGCGATTCCGGCCGCAGATCCACGATCACATCGTAGATGGCGCCATGCGTTACCCGCACCAACTTGGCTTCGGCATGAGCCGCTGCCTGATAGTGCAAACCGCGCAGGGTGCCTGCGTGTTTGTTGAAGGAGATGCTGCATTGCTGGAAATCGCTGCGCAGGCCGTACTGAACAAATTCCCGCACACAGCAGCTACGTGCGAAAAAACCGCGTTCGTCCTCGTGTATTTCCAGATCAATGACGTAAGCGCCGGTCAAAGATGACGGTGTAAAAATCACGACAACACCTGCACTCGGGGAATGGGCACGACAAAGCGCCCACCCCAGCCGCGGATATGCGCGCCCCAATGGATGATTTCTTCCTTGAGATTCCAAGGCAGAATCAGCACATAGTCGGGTCGCACTTCGTTCAATTTTTCTGGTGCATAAATTGGAATGTGGGTACCCGGCAGCAAGCGCCCTTGCTTGTACGGACTACGGTCTACAGTGCCTTCGACCAGATCACTGCGGATACCACAGTAGTTAAGCAGCGTATTGCCTTTAGCTGGAGCTCCGTAGCTCCACACCCGTTTCCCCGCGCGCTTGGCAGCAATCAGGAACTCCAACAATTGAAACTTGGCTTCCTTAACCTGCTCGGCAAAAGCGGCGTAAGCACCCAAGCCATTGAGTCCAGCTTCCGTCTCCACATTCCGTAGCGCTGCGACCGCTCCCTGGACGGCGGGTATTGGATTCTCAGCATGGCGCCCGAAGACGCGCAAAGAACCACCGTGGGTCGGCAATTCCTGTACATCAAATAGCGTCAGACCATGTGCGGCAAATACCCGTTCCACCGTAGTGAAAGAAAAGTAAGAGTAATGCTCATGATAAATGGTGTCGAATTGATTGCCCCGCATCAGTCTCAGCAGATGCGGGAATTCCAAGGTGATGACGCCATCCGATTTAAGCAGAATCTTCATTCCAGAAACAAAATCGTTGAGATCCGGGACGTGCGCCAGTACGTTGTTGCCGAGTAGCAAGTCGGCTTTCAAGCTGTTGTTGGCGAGCGCCTGTGCGGTGTCGCGCCCGAAGAACTGCACGCGCGTCGGGATGCCTTTTTTCTCGGCGACTGCAGCGACATTGGCCGCCGGCTCAATTCCGAGCACCGACACGCCCCGCTCTTTGAAGTACTGCAGGAGATAGCCATCGTTGCTGGCGATCTCCACTACTTGCGATGCAGTGCCGAGGCCGAAGCGTACCGCTATCTGCTCGGTGTATGCTCGGCAATGGGCTAGCCAGCTGTCCGAATAACAAGAAAAATAGGCGTAGTCCTGCGCAAAAATGTGCTCGGGTGTTTCATGTTCCGGCAGTTGTACCAGCCAGCAGCGTTCGCAAACATACGCGTGCAAAGGGTAAAAACGTTCGGCCCTGCCCAGTTGCTCAGCCGTCAGGTAGGCGTTCGACAGCGGCGACATACCCAAATCACAGAAAGAATGCTGCAAGGACGCTGCGCAGAAACGGCATACATAGGCGGTCATACCGAGCCTCGCAGTTCGTAACGAGAGATCTGCGCCAGACACAGAGAGCGCATATCTTCTCCGGCTGCCAGCGCCTGGTGCCACTCAACGATCCAGTCCAAAGCCTGTGGCAGCGGCAGCCGCGGTTTCCAACCGAGGTCGGCGCGCGCCTGGTGGCAATCCAGACGCAGAAAATGTGCTTCATGTTGGTATGCGGCGTCATCAGGTTCCCAGCGCGCCGGCGGACCCCAGCGCTCGATCAGATTTTCGGTGAGCCAGCGCACTGGCTTCGCATCTGCATCGTCCGGCCCGAAATTCCAAGCCGTCGCATAGCGTGCGCCGGCGGAAGCGAGCTTTTCGGCCAAGAGCAAATAACCGGACAAGGGTTCCAATACGTGTTGCCATGGACGAATGGCATTGGGTCGGCGGATTTTCACCGGAGAGCCAGCGACAATACTGCGCAAAATGTCCGGCACCAGCCGGTCTATCCCCCAGTCGCCGCCGCCGATAACGTTGCCAGCGCGCGCGGTTGCCACCGCAACGCCGTGAGACGCATACCGTTCCGGCGGAAAAAAAGCGTTGCGATAAGCCTGGCTGGCGAGCTCCGAGCAGGCTTTGCTGTTGCTGTAGGGGTCGAACCCGCCAAGCCGGTCGGATTCCCGGAACGGCTTGTTCGATTCCAGGTTTTCGTAGCACTTGTCAGTGGTCACGTTGACCACCGCACACACGCCGTCGGTGCGACGTACTGCTTCCAGAAGATGCACCGTGCCCATCACGTTGGTGCGATAAGTCTCGACTGGGTCATGGTAGCCCGCATGAACCAGCGGCTGCGCCGCCAGGTGAATCACCACCTCCGGCCGAGCGCGACCCAAAGCGTTATACAGTTGGGTGCTGTCGTTGATGTCGGCGATCACGGACTCCATGCCCTGCGCCACCCTTGCGGCCTTAAACAGACAGGGCTGGGTAGGCGGCGGCAATGCGTAGCCAGTAATCTTTGCACCAAGCTTCTGTAACCACAGGCTCAGCCAAGCGCCCTTGAACCCGGTGTGGCCCGTGAGAAAGACGCGGCGACCGCGCCAGAACTGCGTCATCGTACGTCTACCAGATCTTCCAAGGGGCCTTGCCAGATTGCCACAGCGCTTCAAGTTGGTTCTTGTCGCGTAAGGTATCCATGGGCTGCCAAAAACCTTCGTGCGGATATGCCACCAACTGGCGCTCACGCGCCAATCGCTCCATGGGTTCACGCTCCCAGACCGTTTGATCCTCGCGGATGTAGTCCAGCACTTTTGGCGACAACACGAAGAAACCGCCATTGATCCAGCCGTGGTCACCTAGCGGCTTTTCCTGGAATGCGGTGATGTGGTGGCCATCCAAGGTCAGGGCACCAAAGCGCCCTGGCGGCTGAGTCGCAGTGACGGTAGCCAGCTTGCCCTGCGCTTTGTGAAAGGCAATCAGTTTGCGAATATCCACACTCCCCACACCATCGCCATAAGTCATGCAGAACTCCTCTTTCCCCAGATACATGGCAACACGCTTGAGGCGGCCGCCGGTCATGGTGCTCTCGCCTGTATCCACCAAGGTGACACGCCATGGCTCTGCATTTTTCTGGTGTACGTCCATGCGGTTGCAGGCCATGTCGAAAGTGACGTCCGACATGTGCAGGAAGTAGTTGGCGAAATACTCCTTGATCAGATAGCCCTTGTAGCCCAAACAGACGATGAACTCGTTCACACCGTGAACTGAGTAGATTTTCATGATGTGCCACAGTATCGGCCGTCCGCCGATCTCAATCATGGGCTTGGGCCGCACATCGGTTTCTTCCGCGAATCGCGTCCCTAGCCCACCCGCGAGAATGACCGCTTTCATATTTGCCCCGACCGATGCGTGATGCGCCACAGCAAGCGCAGGGTATTTTTGATTCCAATTTTTGAAGACAGTTTCCGAATCAATCTCAAGCGACTTGAGTAGTCAGCATCGCATTTATCCCAGAGTACTTTCAGATAACTTAATGGCGCCTTGAATCCAACTGCGTCTCCAATCTGAATAAACAATTTATTCAGGGGCACGGACTTAATCTCTTCAGCTAAAAGTTTTGGCCAGCCCGGCACGTATTGGTTCAAAGTCTCGACCTGAAGCCGAAAAGTATTTTCGTTCCAACGAGCCCGGTCATTTTTTTTTGTTGTTGCCGAAATCTGATTCGGGTGAATGTGCCCGACCCCGCTCGGCCGGGGGTCATAGGCAACTTTCCCTCGCGCCATTAGCCTGGGGATGGTCACAAGATCCCCATAACAATCGCTGTACGAACAGTAACCACCGATCTCTTCGAGTGAGCGACGACGGAGTGCGATAGTCGGGTGATTAATAAAGTGAGAAAACATGTAGCGCGCTGCCATACGCTTACCATCTAGAACTAGGGGCTCATCCTCAAGCGGGTACTGCACGCGCCCCAATCCGGTCATGTCAGGCTCCAACCGCATTTGGAAGCCGCCGGAAGCATTTCCAGCCCAGGCCACAGCACCGTAAACAACGATTTCGGTATCCATACGGACGCAGTCATAACATCTCTGTAAAAAATCCCTATGAAGAAAATCATCGTCTTGATGAATGACTAAAAATTCACCCACTCCTTGCTTGGAAGAAAAAATGAGATTCTGAAACCCTCCGATATTTTCTCGATGACGGACGTATTGAATATTTTCAATCCCGCATGCCGCTACTACCTTGTCAGTATCGTCAGACGAAGCGTTATCGACGACGATAACTTCGAAATCCGTAAATGACTGTCGCCTGATCGACTGAAGACATTCGTGCAGCATTTTTCCGCGATTGAAAGTGGGGATAACGATGCTGAAAAAAGGTCGCATGAACTAACTCCATCACATTAATGATCGGCCCTGCAGCTCAGTTGTTTCAATCGTCAACTGATCAGCATGAGCATCTCGCGCCTCGCGATGCAGAGCGCCAGCCAGAGCCAAACAGCGCATGACATGGCCGGACCCGATCAGGCATGAACTCGGGCGGACAGATTTCCTCCCCGGAAATATTGTTGTTTGCCATGGTTTTCAACTCGGCTGGTATTTCTTCTGGGCTTCCTCGGACAGGTGGACGGGGCCATAGGGCGAAGGATCGCCCCAGATGTTGTCCTTCCACCATTGCCCGTCCTGAATCCACCACACGCGCGGATCGCGGAAAGTGTCGGCGACCGACCAGAACTCGTCCTCGGACATACCGACGTATTCGAGCCAGTAGTAGAGATCCTTCGACACGACGTGGTCGTACTTGCGCACCATCTCGACGCCCTTCTCGCGCGTCATGTAGCCAGTGCGGATGTCCTTTGAAGAATGGTCGGAGGCGCGGCCGTAACCGAACTTGATGAACTTGAGCAGGTCGTGCGCACCGTTCTCGTAGCGGTCATCGAGGTTCGAGCCGGTTCGGTACGTGCGCTCGAACGGCGTCGCTGACACCTTGAACCTGTACTTCTCCTGCACCATCGGCGTATGCCGGTTTGGATCCCACTTGAAGAAGTTGCCGATGTAAAGCCCGCGCACGCCGACGCGCAAGATATCGGCGTCGCTCGGATACTTGGCCCACGACAGGTCACGCTCAGTCAGCGGCTCGCGTGCATCGCCGAGCATGTCGTACCACTCGAAACCGCGCAGCGCATGCTCATGCCGTACGCGCGCGCTGAATTCGACAAAGTCATCCGGCTCGAACATCCCGGAGATGTCCCAGGCGATCTCGCCCCAGATCATGAGCGGCACTTCGAAGCGCACGGCCGCCTGAATGGGATACGTCATGATGCCGCAGTGCGCGTGCCAGTTCATGTCGCCCATCTTGCGGAAGCAAAGACGATTGAGCTTCTTGAGCACTTTCACGCTCGGCCCAAACACCAAGTGGTCGGCGTCGAAGGCGTGCCGCATGTTGTCGCGATTCGCGTTGCCCTCGGGTAGATAGTTGTTACCGTGATAGGTGACCAGCAGCGGCTTGAGACCGTACTCCGTCGCCATCACGTGCGTCTGGTAGTAGCTGTCCTTGCCACCGCTCACCGGGATGATGCAGTCGTAGTCCGACTTGCGGCTCTTGCGGATTTCATCAACGGCGCGCTCGAAACGCTGGCGCCGCTTCTCCCAGAACTCCGGTGTAAGCGCACCAAACAACTCGAAAGTGCGACAGCTCGCGCAGATGCCATCCTCATCGACGGAGAGATTCACGGCGATGCGCGGATAGGTGCATCGCTTGCAGTAGGTCACACGTGTTCGCATCGATTCCTCATAGGTCAATCAGATCGGGGCTGCGGACGTTCAGTCCCTGCGCAGCCAGGTGTTTTTTGGCCAGATAAACGCTTTGGTCTGTGTAGTGGAAGATGTTTGCGGCGGCCACGGCGTCGACACGAGTACCGCGCAGCGCCTCCGCCATGTGCTCCCACTCTCCTACGCCGCCGAGCGCTATGACGGGGATGCGCACCGTGTCGGCCACGGCACCGAGCAGCGCGAGGTCGTAGCCATTACGCATGCCGTCGCGGTCGACAGAGTTGAGCAGGATTTCGCCCGCGCCCGCGTCTTCCACGCGTTTCGCCCAGTCGGGCGGTGCAAGCGTGGTCGGCCGCTTGCCGGCGTGACTCATGACGAGGTCACCACCGTCGGGCTGCTTCTTGACGTCTATGGAGATCACGACGCATTGCGAGCCGAATTCCTTCGCGGCCTCGGCAATGAACACCGGCGTCTCGAGTGCCTGCGTGTTCAACGACACCTTGTCTGCGCCGAGCGCGAGTCGCTTCTCGATGTCCTGCAACGTGCGGATGCGTCCGCCTACGGTGATAGGCATGTGGGCCACCTTCGCCACGTCTTCAATGATCTCGCAAAACGAAGCGCGGTTCGGATGCCCGAGGTCGTCACGATTGAGGTCGTGCGAATCGTCAGCACTAATGTCGAGATACACCAGCTCGTCCGACGCCCACTCACTCAGACGCTTCACCGCCGAGATGGGGTTGCCAAGATTTTGGTAGCGCTTGAACTGCTTGCTCTGCACGAGCCAGCCGTTGCGCAGCAGCAGTACGGGGATCAGTCGGTTCTTCTTCACTTCACGCCCAAGAAATTCTTGATGAGCCGTGCACCGGCGCGCTGGCTTTTCTCGGGATGGAATTGCACGCCGAACACGTTGCCGTGGTGGACGACGCTGCAGAAATCATGGCCGTAACTGGTGCGCGCCGCCACATGCGAGGCGTCGCCTGGGTTCATCGCGAAGCTGTGCACAAAGTAGAAATCCGGTGCGTCGCCGAGTCCAGCGAGCAGCGCGCACTCGCGCGTCGCGATCGTGTTGTTCCAGCCGATGTGCGGTAGTGGCATACCCGCAGTGTCTAGCTTCTCGACCGTTCCCGGCAACCAGCCGAGCCCGTCGAACTCGCCGAATTCGAGGCTGCGTTGCGCGAGCACCTGCATGCCCACGCAGATGCCAAGGAAAGGCTTGCCGCCCACACGCACCTCGCGCTCTAGCGCAGCGAGCGGCAACCGGTGATGGATCTTCCGCATCGCAGCGCCGAACGCGCCGACGCCCGGCAACACTACGTGCGAGGCCTTTACAATGGCGGCCTCTTCGTTGGACACAAAGGTATCAGGCTCGATACTCGAGAAAAGGTTATACACCGACTTCACGTTGCCCGAGCCATAGTCGAGGATGCACACACTGCTCATGCGGTCACCCACGCGTCCGTCTGCAGGTAATGGCCATGAGCTCGGCGGCGGTGAATCGCGTGTTAGGACTCGTGTCGAGCTGCGAGCCGCGCGTGTAGTATTTCACTGGGCTTTCAGGACAAATCCTTGAGATGAACGATGCCGCGCTGCGGCAAACAGCAATGCGGCCTCCATGACAGCAGTGTACTGACATCCTGCGCTTGCACGTGCTGTAGAAATAGCGTTCCGGATCGAGCTCGAAATCGTAGCCAAGACCGATCTGTCCGAGCCCGACGATGACCGTGGAAAGGGCCATGGTCAGAGTTTTCGAAACAGCCACCAGGTGATGTCGTCGAACCCGCCTCGATCAAATTCCCTGCCCCAGAGGAATCCGTAATCGAGACATTCGACCGCCAGGTGGTCGAGCGCGAATCCGCCAAAATCGCGCTTGAACAATTTGTCCGCTTCACCGTGATAAGGAATGCTGACCGGCGTGCGGTTGAAATACTCGGAGACCAGGATGAACTCGCTCGAAAGCTGATACATCTTTGTCAGGGTCCGCAGCAGTTCATCGGGATGCACGTGGATCAGAACGCCGGAGGTGAACACCAGGTCAAACGGGCGGTCCGGGTCCGGGCATTCGGCGATCGGCCCGTTGAAACTGAAAACCGGCTTGACGCTCGCGACGGCTTTTCGGAAGCTGCCTTCGTGCAGTTCGATCAAGCCGAGCTCCACCTCCGGCATGAGACGCCGCAAGCTGTGCAGGTTGCGGCCGGTGTTGCAGCCGCATTCGAGGATGCCGCGCAGCGGACGGTCACCGGGGATCCTGCGCAGCATCGATTGCCAGGCGCGCTCCTCCAGCCGGGGATCAAAACCGGTATTGCGTTCGGCATAGGCGTCGCCGAAGCCGCCCTTCCAGAATCGAAACTGATTTTCCGCCATGGTCTTATCGTCCCTGTTTGCGTGGCCCGTTTGGATCGGGCGTATTCAACACGCGCCACAGAACCTGGGCCCGCTCCCAGTCTTCCGGGGTATCAATATCCTGCACGCGCCAGCGCGGAATCATGACCACCGTCGAATGACGGTCGAAGACTTTGGCGTGGTCGAGCCATGCCTGCGGGCGCCCCCAATAGAACTGTCCGGCATCGTGCAGGGCTTCAGGAAGATCCTGCGAACGAGTCGAAAAATGCTCGGGGTAAAACATTTCCAGCTCGCTGGAGGTGTTGATGCGAAACGAGCGAAAAATCGGGAACCCGTAGGTGGTGGCAGAAAACACATACTGCCACTTGCCGGCTTCGAGTAACGCCAGCCCCTTTAATAAATCCTCACTGCGGATAAATGGTGCGGTGGCATAAATACAACAGACTGCCGACGGTACGATGCGCTGATCCCTCAGCCAGCCAACGGCGTGAGCGATGACTTCAGTCGTTCCGGCGTGGTCGTTGGACAGCTCGGCGGGGCGCATGAACGGAACTTCTGCGCAATGACGGCGTGCAATTTCTGCAATCTGCTCATCGTCGGTTGAAACAATCACCCGATCAAACGCGCTGCTGTTCAATGCACATTCGATGGAATGAGCAATCATCGGCTTGTCGGCGAACTCGCGGACATTCTTGCGTGGAATGCGCTTGCTGCCGCCGCGCGCCGGAATCACCGCGACCTTCAAAGCACGTCCTCCAGTGCACGAATCACCCGGTCCTGGTCCTGCTCCGTCAGCGCCGGATATAGCGGGATCGTGATCGCCTCCTGCGCATGCGCCTCTGCCTGCGGAAACTGGCCGGGGCCAAACCCCAGCGCACGGTAATACGGCTGCAGGTGAACCGGCGTGTAATGCAGGTTGACGCCGATTCCACGCCGGCGCAGTTCGTCAAAGGCCTGCCGGTGCGAGTTTTTTACTTCATTGAGCTTCAGCCGTACCACGTAGAGATGGAATGCGGAGCGGTTTTCGGGATGCACCCGGGGCAGACGCAAAGGCATCTGCGCGAGCGCTTTGGCGTAACGCTGCGCCAGCGTGTTGCGCCGTTCGGTGGTCTTTTCAAGCTGCGCCAGCTGGCTCGCGCCCAGCGCCGCTTGAATGTCCGTCATGCGGTAGTTGAAACCCAGCATCTGCTGTTCGTAATACCAGTTCCCGGGAGCCTCGTGCCGGAACTGGGCGGCGTCACGGGTGATGCCGTGCGTACGCAACAGCGCCATGCGGGCGGCCAGCGCGTCGTCCTGGGTCAGGGCCATGCCGCCCTCGCCCGTGGTGATGATCTTGACCGGATGAAAACTGAATACCGTGATATCGGACCAGCGGCAGCTACCCACGGGCTCACCCTGGCGCGTGGCGCCGATGGAGTGAGAAGCGTCCTCCAGCACACGAAATTTGTACTCCTTCGCGAGTTCCCAGATCGCCTCCTGATCGGTCGGCTGGCCGGCGAAATGCACCGGCACCAGCACCTGCGGCAGGCGATTGTCTTTCTTGGCGCGAACCAGCTTTTCGCGCAGCTGCGGCACGCTCAGGTTCCAGGTCTGCGGATCAATATCGACAAAATCGACTTCGGCCTCGCAATACCGCGCGCAGTTGGCCGAGGCCACAAACGTGTTCGGTACGGTCCACAGGCGCATGCCGCGCTTCAGCCCCAGCGCGAGACAGGCGGCATGCAGCGCCGAGGTCGCGCTGTTCATGGCCAGGGCGTGCCTGGCCTTGACGCGTCCGGCGACCAATTGCTCGAAACGAGGCACCGCAGGGCCCTGGGTCAAAAAATCGGAGCGCAAAACCTCGACCACCGCATGGATGTCGTCCTCGCTGATGCTCTGCCGGCCGTACGGAATCACGACATCGCTTTGCGATTGAACTCGGCGATCTGGTCCACACTCAGGAACTGCGAGTTCTTGCCGGACTGGTATTCGAACCCTTGCGGCACATCGCGGCCCTTCTCGCCCAGCGCATTGACGGCGTAGTCACTCTCGACGTTGTTGAACAGAATCGTCGGCCGGATCACGTAATGATCGTCGAATTCCAGCGTCAAATGGGAATCGTCCGCCGGGCACATCACCTCATGCAGTTTTTCGCCGGGGCGGATGCCCACTTCCTTCGTCGGCAGTTTTGGCGCCATGGATTTGGCCAGGTCCACCACGCGGATGGAGGGAATCTTCGGCACGAAGATCTCGCCGCCGGCCATGCGCTGGAAATTCTTCAGCACGAAATCCACTCCGCCTTGCAGCGAGATCCAGAAGCGGGTCATGTCCGGATGGGTGATCGGCAGGTGATCGGCGCCCTTGGCGATCAGCGCCTTGAAGAACGGCACCACCGAACCGCGGCTGCCGACGACATTGCCGTAGCGCACCACCGAGAAGCGCGTGCGGTGCTCGCCGCGGAAATTGTTCGCTGCCACGAACAGCTTGTCGGAACAAAGTTTGGTGGCACCGTAGAGGTTGACCGGATTGGCGGCCTTGTCGGTGGACAGCGCGATGACCCGCTCGACGTTGTTTTCCAGTGCGGCCTCGATCACGTTCTCGGCGCCGTGGATATTGGTCTTGATGCATTCCATCGGGTTGTATTCGGCGGCCGGCACCTGTTTGAGCGCCGCCGCATGGATCACGTAGTCCACCCCGGTCATCGCCGCGCGCAGACGGTCGCGGTCGCGCACGTCACCAATGAAGTAACGCAGAGATTCATCGTTGTAGACCTGCTGCATCTCGGACTGCTTGAGCTCGTCCCGCGAGAAAATCACCAGCCGCCGCGGCTTGTAGCGCTTGAGAATGGTTTCGGTGTAACGGCGGCCGAAAGAGCCTGTCCCGCCCGTGATGAAGATGGATTTGCCGTTGAACATGTTTAAGGAGTCATCGTGCTGCGAAGGCTAAAGATAGCAGTTGGCAGCCACCCGCTTGAGGCACTTGGGGGCCGTTTTCAGGCATGTTTGAAAAATAGGTGGTACTAAAAGTGTATCACTCCTTTTGTAATTCGGGCAGTTTTCGGCTCAAAAACGCATCAAGCGGGTGCGTGTCAAAAGCTGTTCGTTTTAACTGCGCACGGCATTCAGTTGGTTGCGGGCTTCCTGCACGTCGGCTGGCGTCACGGCTTTCCTGAGGTCGTTGAGCTTGATCGCGTAGCGGCCCGGATTCAGGCGCCGCTTCAAGGGCATCAAGGGATCGAAGTGGTAGGGCAGGCCTAAACCGCGCAACAGTCTGAGCTTCAGACCGCGCCGCCGGTCGGAAGCATTCAACTGCGACCAGTCAGCGGGTGGTTTGCTGCGGACGGCTTCGACCACAAACTGGGCCATGCGCAGGCAGGAATTGCCATCGGTGATGTGGCACCACTTCGCCAGATGGCGCCGCCGCGCGGCCTTGAGTTCCGCCGGCTCTCCCTGTCCGAGGAGCTGGCGAACCAGCGGCACAAGCTGCGAAGGCGCGTCGCAGGAGGTGGCGTGCCGGCCATGCTCGAGCAAGTACAGCATCGGGTGTTTTTCAAAAATCAGTTCGACGGTCGGCTTGCCGGCGATCCAGCTTTCCAGCGCGGTGGTACAGGTCTCGCAGGAAATTTCGAGGTCGCAGTCCAGAATCAGCGGCGTGATCGCGCCTGCTGCATCCAGTTTGATGCGTTCACGCTCGGCGGAATTCAGGCGCGAAATCCATTCGGCATAACGCAGCGTGGATTCCCGCGGGTGCGGACGCAAAGTCACATTGAACTCACCTGAACTCAGCAGGACATCGAGATACTCGAAGATGCGCCGGCTGGCGGCAAACTGGGCTTTGATCGCACCCCAATAATCCCGGTACAACGGAATGCGGTCCTTCCATTGAGCAAACAATTTGTCGGCATGCTCGGACGGCAACTCGGCGTATTTCGCCAGCAAAAAATTGGTGCAGACCAGGATCTGCGGCCGGCGGCGCCGCTCCGGCGCCGGCTGATACACGGTCCGCGACCACGGCTTGAAGTAGAAATCGAAACGCGGCACGCCCACGACTTCGATGCGCGTGTGCGCATCGGGGCGGCTCGCCCTCAAGGCTTTTCGATGCGGGTCGTTCCAGCAGAAATACCAGTCGATATGCGCACCGGTGTGAAAGTGCCCCGCGTTGTAGCGCAGTTCCTCCTCGTCATAGAGGATGCCTTCATTCAGCAGCACCGCGGTCAGCACGCCCATCCGGGCCAGCCGTCGCGAATACTCCGCCAGGTGACTGGCGGTCAGGTGGTTGAAAATGATCAGGTCCGGCCGGTGCGCCGCGAGGACGGCGCGGTACGCCTCAATCGGCTCGAGTATGCACTCAATCCCGAGCGCATCCAGGTGATGCGCAATCAGTGCGGCCACCGGCAAATCACGAATCTTGCTGTCTACCAGCATGACCACACGCGGACGGTCTCTTAATTTCTCAGATGGCAGGGTCATGGATTCTTCAACTTTCTATGGCAATGACGATCAAAACGCAAAATAGATGAACGGTGAATTATGGCCCACCGGTGAAAGCGCCCAGGCCATGAACAGCAGCGCCGCGGTATTGCCCCACAGTGCCCCGCGCACCAGTGAACGCGCCGCGAACTGTGCTGACACCTCGGCCAGGCGCGCACCGCGCGTGAGGTAGACCGCAGCGGCGGTGGCCAGCGCATAGATGCCGAGCAAGAGCCACAGCGTGCCGTCGGCGGCACCGCCGACCCACCATTTGTCGGCGTCAAAGTAAATCCATTTTTCGAGGCAGGTGAAGCTGTCCTTCAGGTTCGTCAGCCGGAAAAAGCACCAGGCGAAACACACTGCATGGAAGCTCAGCGCGATGCGCATGCCGGTCCATATCGCACCCGGCGCGCCGCCCAGGGCCGCGAGGCGCGCATGAAGGGCGGTCATGCCCCACAGGCGATTCACCACCAAGAGCAGGCCGTGGATGCCGCCCCACAGCATGAAGGTCCAGCTGGCTCCATGCCACAGGCCGCCCAGCAACATCGTAACCATCAGCGCCAGCGCTGCGCGCCACGGTCCGTGGCGGTTGCCGCCGAGCGGGATGTACAGGTAGTCGCGCAGGAAGCGCGACAGCGTCATGTGCCAGCGGCGCCAGAAATCCTGGATCGAGGTGGCCAGATACGGCCAGTTGAAATTCTCCGGCCAGCGAAAGCCAAAACACAGGCCCAGACCGCGCGCAATGTCGGTATAGCCCGAGAAGTCGAAGTAGATCTGCAGCGCGTACAGCCACACATAGGGCAGCGCCCAGACGCCGGCGGTCGAAACATCGCTGACATTGGCGAAGAACGGATCGATCGCCGCGGCGATGGTGTCGGCCAGCACCATCTTCTTGAAGAAGCCGCGCGCAATCAGAAAACCGGCCTCCCACGACAGCGTCGGCCGCAGCGGTAATGATTCCGGCCGCAGATGGTGGAGGAACTCGCTGGCGCGCAGGATCGGGCCGGCGACCAGGTGCGGGAAGAAACTGGTGAACAGGCTGTAGCGCCAGAAATTGCGCTCCACCGGCGTAACGCCGCGATAGACATCCACCATGTAGGCGATGCCCATGAAGGTGTAGAACGACACGCCCATCGGGATGATCCAGCCGTCGGCCAGCGCCGCGTCAAAGTCCGCCGAGGGCCAGCCCACCAGCGCCGTCAGCGTGGACAGCAGCAACGGCGTGTATTTCCAGAAGCACAGCACAGTCAGGTTGAAGCTGACGCCGAGGGCCAGCACCGCACGACGGTGACGGGTGCGCTCGAGCCACAGCCCGGTGCCCCAGTCCACCACGCAGTAGCCCAGCATGACCGCCAGCCACCAGCCGTGCTGATAACCATAGAAGTAGAAGCTGGCGACCAGCAGCAGGCCGAGCCGTGTCCAGTAGCGCCCGCGCGCGCAGAACCACAGCAGTAGCAGCGCCGCCAGCAGGATCGGGAAATTCTTGTCGACGAACGTCATGGCGGCGGAGTCGAGCGCGCCAGGTGCGCGCGTAGTTCGGACAGGAGCAGCGCATCACCCTGCTCGGTGTAGTGCGAGTCCGGCTGGTACAGCACCGACTTGTCCGGCTGCGCCAGCACCGACGGCGCGAAGTCGAACACGTCGAGACCGGCCGCCTGCGCCAAGGGCACCAGCGTCCGCTGCAGGGCGAAGTTCGAGGGGTGCAGGATCTGCCTGTGGTCGGGCAGCAGGACCAGCGTCACCGGCACGCGGTACTGGCGCGACGTTTCGCCGAGCACGCCGAACATGCGGCGAAAATCGGAAGTGACTTCATCCGGCACATTCTCGGTGATGTACTTGGTGCGCTTGGCGTAAGGCGGCTTGCGCAAGGTGCTGCGCGTCCACGCCAGCAGGCCCATGCGGCTGACATCGAGCAGCGCGCCGATCGGGCCGGCCGGCCGGCGGTAGCCGAGGGTCATGGCGCCGCCGGCGCTGACGCCGACCCAGTCGAGCGGCAACTCGGAATAACGCGACACTTCCTGCGGGATCAGCACCACAAAAATCCGCTCTGGCCTCAGGCCCTGCGCGAGCAGCAGGCGCGCCTGCGCGACCCATTGGTGGAAACGGTCCTTGCCGGCGCCGCTCATGTCGCGGATATACGGATAGATGCGATGGTCCGGCATCTGCGCCTGCATGGCGACGCCGAGCGCGCGGGCAAACGAGGGGCCGAGCACCACCCAGGTGCGTGGTGTCGCGTCCAGCGATCCGAACTGGTCGAACAGCTCAGGGTTCATCGCGCGGAATTCGGCAAACGAACGGTAGTCCGTGCGCAGTGCCGGGTCCGGCTTGTAGATGCCGGTCAGCGGCGACGCAGCGCCCAGATAGGGCAGCAGATCTTCGGGCATGCGTAGCCGCACAAAAAATTCACCGAAAGCCAGAGTGACCACCAATCCCAGCGCAAGCCCAAAGACAAAAGTTCCGCAGCGCTGCCACGCCGGTTGCGGCACAGACTCATTCATGTCGGCTAGGGATCGAACGCACGGAAGCCGCATTTTAGGGCCTGTCGAAGTAACATCGCTCAAGATGAAGCTGCTGATCCTGCAACAACGAACCTCGCGCGCCGGCGCGCAGACCTCGCTGGCGCGCTTGCTGGAGTCGCTGCGTCCGCTGGCGGTCGAGAGTCTGGTCTTGTGCAGCGAGCCGGGCTGGCTGTCGGACTGGTGCGCCGGACAAAAGCTCGCCTGCGAAATCCTGCCGGCGCCCAAAGCGCGCAGCCTGCGCGGCCGGCTGTATGCCAACCATGCTTATGTGGGGCGGGCGATCGCAACGCTGCACAGCCGGGGATTTGTTCCGGATTGGCTGATCGCCAACGACACCGAGGAGAGCCTCCACGCCGGCGCGCTGGCGCATAGGCTGCAAAAACCCTGGGCCGTGATTCTGCGCAATTCGGCCTTGAGCCGCGCCGAGTTCCTCAAGTACCAGGCCGATGCCGCGCAGCGAGTGTTCGCCGTGGGCGACGAATTACAGCGTGAGGCGCGCAGCTGGATCGGCCCCGAGCGGGTGCGGGCCTACCGCGAGGGCCTGCTCGATGCGGAGTTCTTCGACGCCCGGCCCAAACCGGCGCAATTCCCGACGCGCATCCTGATTGCCGGGTCCGAGCAGCCGCGCAAAGGCTGGCAGGATTTCGTGGCCGCGCTTGGCGAGGCCGAGCAATCGCACGCCGACTTCCCCGCCCTGCAACTGGCGCTCACCGGCGCCGAACCTGCGGATCTACTCCAGCGCTATCGCGGCCGCGCGCAGTTTCGCTTCCTTGGACGCATCAATGGGTTCTCAGCCTGCGTGCGCGAATACGATCTTGCGATCCACCCCTCGCGCAACGAATCGTTTGGCCTGGCGCCGTTCGAGATTTTGGCGGCGGGTGTACCGGTGCTGTGCAGCCAGACCGGTGCGATAAACGAGCGCGTCCTGCCGGCCGAGCTGCGGTTTCCGCCCGGCGACGCGCACGCGCTGGCGCAGCGCCTGCGGCATCTGTGGCGGCATTGGCCGCAACTCGATTTCAGACTGCCGGCAATCCAGCAAGGCCTGCGTTTTGAGTATTCGGCGCGCGCTTTCGCCGAGGAATTCGCAGCGGCGCTGCGGGAATGGAGCTGATGGGCCTCACCCGCTTGCAGGCTCAAAAGGCGTTTTTGGCCTGATTCGCGAAAACCGTTGATACACTTTCTGTACCACTGGTTTCTCGCCCAAGAAGCCAAAAACCGATAAAAACATCTTAAGCGGGTGAGGCGTTCAGCACCGTTTGATACACCTCCAGCATGTCCTTGAGCATGCGATCACGGGTATAGCGCGGCAGCACGCTGGCCCGCGCTCGGCTCGACAGGTGCTGCCTCAGTTCAGGCTCAACGATCAGGCGTTCGACGGCGGCGGTCAGCGCCGCGAGATCGCCCGGCGCGACCAGAAGAAAGTTGTCGTCGTGCAGCTCGCGCACACTGCCCACCTCGGTGGCCACACAGGCGCGGCCCAGCATCAGCGCCTGCACCAGGGTCTGTGGCAAGCCTTCCATCAGCGAGGGCAGCACGAACACGTCGAGCGCCGACAGCAGCGGCGCGGTCTGCGGCAGGTAGCCCACGCGCAGGATGCGCCTCGCGAGTCCGCGCTCGGCGATAAAACGATTGATGTCATCCGACTGCGGCCCATCGCCGGCGATCACGAACACCGCCTGCGGATGGCGCGCAGCAAGCGTTTCGGCCATCTGCAGATAGAGCTCAGTGCCCTTGACGCGCCGGAACATCGCCAGCATGCCGATCGCGAGCGCGCCCGGCGCAATGCCAAACTGCTCGCGCAAGGCAGTGCGGTCGTGGCGCGCGAGATCGTAGATCGCGGGATCCTGTCCGGTGGGAACCGAGCGGATGCGCTCGGGCGCGACGCGGCTGTCTTCGATCATGTTCCGGCGCAGGCTCTCGCCGGTGGTGACGACGAAATCCGCCCAGCGATTTATCCACAGCAGCTGCATCGCGGTCGGCTTGAAATAGAGGTGGCGCGTGCGCACGAAACGCACGCCAGCCAGCCTGGCGGCGATGCCGCCGTTCCAGGTGTCCTTGCCGCTGTGCGTGTTGACGATCTCAATGCGATGCGTGCGGATCAGGCGAACCAGACGCCAGATGCTCGGCAGGTGCAAAGATCCGCCGAACGGAATCTCGAACACGGCAAAGCCCTCTTTTTGTGCCGCCGCCTTTAGCTTTGCACCGGGCCGGCAGGCCAGAAACAGCTCGACGCCGAGCGCGCGCAGTCCCTGCATCTCGGCGAGGATGCGGATCTCCTGCCCGCCCCAGCCGGTGGACCATTCGGTGTGCAGGACTCTCATGCGCTGGCCTTCTCGCGCTGCACCTCGACCAGCAGTTGCTCCACGGCTTCGAGCTTGGCCGGCAGCGGGTGGCGCAGGGCCGCCGCGCGCGCCTGCGGCCGCGCGGCGGCGATGCGCTGCGGATCGCTCCATGCGCGCATCGCTTGCTCCAAGCCCTCGATACCGTGCCCGATCGCGACGACGGTACCGTCGCGGCCGGGCGTCAGCACTTCGGCGCCGCCGTTGTGGTCCGAGGTGATCACCGGCAAGCCGCTGGCCAGGGCTTCGAGCGTTGCATTGGCAAACGGGTCGTAGCGCGTCGGCAGCACGAAGACATCCGCGGCGGCATAACAGACCGGCGTGTCGGCGCGTTCGCCGAGGAAACGGGCCCGCGCATCCACGCCCAGACGGCGCGCCTGTTCGCGGTAGCGCGGCAGATCGCGGTCGGCGCCAACCACCAGCAGATGCGCCGCGGGCGACAGCCGTGCAAACGACTCCAGCGTCTCGGCCAGACCCTTGCGATGAAAGCCGCTGCCCAGGAACAGGAAAACCACCGCATCGGGCGCGAAGCGCAGCGACTGGCGCAGCGCGCGCGCCGCCGTCGCGTGCGCCTCGCGGTCGTAGCGTTGAGCGTCCACGCCGTTAGGGATCACCGCGATACGAGTTGCGGGCAGCCCGAAGTGGCGCTGCAGCTCGCGTGCCACCATCCCGGAATTGACAATCACACGCCTTAAGCCTGGATTGCGGAGCGCATGCTCCTCGATTTCCAGCGAGACACGGTCGAGCCGGCGCAGGCGCTGATCCGGTGGCTGTGTCTTTTCAAGAAAGACCCGGTGCAGGCCGCCGCCAAGGCGCAACACGTCCTGGACCCGGGTCTTGCCCAGGCCGAGCACGATGTCGTAATTCGAGCCTTGCAGATGCTTTTGCAGCGCACGGTCGAAGGCAAGCACACGGCCGCCGCTGCCAAAGCCGATTCCGCCAAACCGGCGCAACTCGCAGCCGGCCGGAGCGGGACCGGCCTGCTCGCGGCATAGCACGCTGACCTGGTGCCCTTGCGTTGCCAGATGGGCCGCGCAGGCGGCGAGGAATCTCTCGATGCCACCGGCCGGCGCGACGCGCAGATGACTCAGCGCGACACGCATGCGCGCCCGGCGTTCGCCAATTTCCGCAGCTGGAATGTAAACTTGAACTTCACGGGCTTCATCGTATTTCATCTCGCCCGGCACGGGGGACACTTCAATGTCGTTGGAATGGCGCGCGCTGGCCGCGGCTCCCGGGACTCATCCGCGCGTCCTCGAACTGCTGAGCCAGCACGTCCAACCGCTGCGCGGCGCACGCGTGCTCGACATGCCCTGCGGTGCCGGTCTGTTCTCGAAGTGGATGCGCGAGCAGGGCCTCGACGTCACGGCGATGGACCTCGAGGACGTGCAGCCTTACCACGACGATCCGGCGCGGCGGGTGCTGGCCGACGCCAACCACGGCCCGCCGTTCGCCGACGGACAGTTCGACGCCGTGGTCACCGTCGAGGGCATCGAGCATCTCGAGAATCCCTCGCTGTTCCTGCGCGAATGCGCGCGCGTGGTACGCAGCAGCGGCCATGTCTTCCTGACCACACCCAACGTGGACGCGATCAAGTCGCGCCGCCACGTTTACCTGAAAGGCTACTTCCGCTATTTCGAACCGAAGGGGGCCGACCTGAAGGATGCGCATCACCTGCATCCCATCGACATGATCTTCATGCGTGGCGCGATCCGGCGCGCTGGGCTGAACATCGCCGAGATCACGGTCAACCAGCTCAGCGGCAAAACCTGGTTCAGCGAACTGACGCGGCGCTACTTCACCCACAAGCTGCCGGCCGAGATGAAGGGCGCGGTGCCGTACTACGGGGATGTCCTCATCTACGTGCTGACCAAACCATGACTGCATCCGCCGAAGCTCCGGTCGCCTCGCATCGCCAGACCAACGAGCGCATCCTGCCGCTGCTGGAACCGCAGTTGGCGCCAGGCCGGCGCATCCTCGATCTCGGCGCCGGCGCCGGCTACATGACGCAGAAAATGTCCGCCGCACTGCGCGCCAAAGGCCTGAAGCCTGACGAACACCTGCTGGCCATGGACTTGTTTGGCGACGGCTACCGTTGCGAGGGCGTGCCATTCCAGCAGGCCGATCTCAACCAGCCGCTGCCGCTGGCCAGCGCCAGCTTCGACGCGATCTATTCCATCGAAGTGATCGAGCATCTGCGGCGACCCTACGACTTTCTCGCCGAGTGCCATCGCGTGCTCAAGCCTGGCGGCCTGCTGGTCTACTCCACGCCCAACGTGCTGCACGCGCTGTCGCGGTTCAAGCAGTTGTTTACCGGATTCAATGATCTCTACGTGCCGCCGTCGATCAAACCCGAGAACAGCGGCCGCCTGTGCGGCCACATCATGCCGCTGCCGTATGCCTATCACGTCTACGGCTTGCGTAGTGCCGGGTTCGCGCAAATCGAATTCGTGCCGGACCGGATCAAGCGTGGAGCGATGGCGTTTGCGATCCTGCTGTTCCCGTTCTTCAAACTAGCGAGCGCGCTGCACCAGCGGCGCGTACGTCGCTACGGCGCCGACGTCTATGCCGAAAACGCCGAGGCGCTGGGCCTGACCAATTCCTTCACCCTGCTGACCTCGCGCAGCTGCATCATCACGGCACGTAAGGCTGGATAACGTCTACTCGTTCTCCGCCCGCGGCGGCCGGGTGGCGAGCGCCTTGACCGCTTCGACGGCGGTGATTTCGCCGCGCAGCACGCGCACCACCTGCTCGGTGATGGGCATATCCACGCCGTGTTTGCGCGCCAGGCGCAGCACTTCGGGTGCGGCGCGCACGCCTTCGACCACCTGCTTGATTTCGGCCTGCGCCTGGTCGAGCGATTTGCCCTTGGCCAGCGCCAGGCCCATGCGCCGGTTGCGGGATTGGTCGTCGGTGCAGGTCAGCACAAGATCGCCCAATCCGGCGAGCCCCATGAAAGTCTCTATGCGCCCGCCGAGCGCCTCGCCCAGGCGCATGATCTCGGCCAGCCCGCGGGTGATCATCGCGGCGCGGGTATTGGCGCCCAGGCCGAGGCCGTCGGCGATGCCGACACCGATGGCCATGACATTTTTTGCCGAGCCGCCGATCTCGACGCCAATCACGTCGCGGCTGCTATAGGCGCGAAAACCGCCGCCGTGCAGGGCCTTGACGATGCGGTCGGCGTAAAGCTCGTCGGCTGATGCCACGGTGACGGCGGTCGGCAGGCCGAGACCAACCTCCCTGGCAAAGGTGGGCCCGGAGATCACCGCAAACCTGCGGCTTTTGCCCAGCACCTCTTCGACCATCTCATGCACCAGCTTGCCGGTGTCCGGCTCCAGACCTTTGCAGGCACTGGCAATGCCCTGCTCGGGCTTCAGCAACGGCGCCAGTGCGCGCAGGGTCACGTTCAGCGCATGGCTTGGCACCGCAACCAGCACGTCCTCGCCGCTGGCGGCGGCAGCGGCTAAATCGGATTCAGGCTTTAGCAAAGGCGGAAACTTGCAGCCCGGCAGGTAGACCTTGTTCTCGCGCTCGCGCGCCAGCTGCTGCATGTGCTGCGCATTGCGGCCCCAGAGATGGGTTTCGATTTCTTTTCTGGCGAGCTGGATCGCCAGCGCGGTGCCGTAAGAGCCTGCACCGAGAACGGTAATGGATTTCACGAACCCCCTCTCCCTACCCTCTCCCAGAGGGAGAGGGAAAAAATATTTCCTCAGTATTGGATTTCATAAAGCCCCCTCACCCTCCCTTCTCCCGGCAAGCGGGGCGAGGGAACAATAGTTAATGTGGCTTGGAAGTTTCAGGCGCCGCTGCCGCGCGGCTCAGATGATCCTGAAACAGCGCATCGAAATTGACCGGTTGCAGCAGCAATTGCGGAAAGCCGCCGCGCTGCACCAGATCAGCGATGGCCTCGCGCGCGAACGGAAACAGGATATGCGGGCAATAGGCGCCGAGCACCGCCTGGCGTTCCGCCGCGCTGTCCACGCCCAGCACCTGAAACACTCCGGTCTGCTTGACCTCGGCGACAAAGGCCGTGTCCTTGTCGAGCTTGGCGCTGACCGTCACCGTCAGCATCACCTGATGCTGGTCGGCGCCCAGCGTCTGCGCGGCGGTGCCGATCTGCACGTCGATCTGCGGCGTCCACGGCCTGGTGAAGATCTGCGGCGCCTGCGGCACTTCGAGCGAGGCGTCCTGCAGATAGATCTTTTGCAGGAGGACCTGCTTGCCGGCGGCGGCCGGCGAATTGGCGGATTCAGCCACTCGGTTTTTCCGACAAAAGCGGATCGAGCTGGCCCTGATGCTCCAACGCCGACAGCTCCTGGAAGCCGCCGACATGGGTCTCGCCGATGAAAATCTGCGGCACGGTGCGACGGCCAGTGCGTTGCATCATCTCGGCGCGGCGCGCCTCGTCGCTGTCCACCGCCACGTCCTCGTAGCTGACACCTTTGGACGACAGCAGGCGTTTGGCCATGACGCAGAACGGGCAGACCCGCGTCGAATAGACCAGCACCTTTTTCATCGGCCGTTCACGCCGCCGTCAGCGGCAGGCTCGCGCCCATCCAGTTGTTGAGGCCGCCGCGCAAGGGATAGGCCTCGGTGTACCCCGCCCGGCGCAGCTGTTCGGCGCCCTGGCTCGCCTGCCCGCCGAGCGCGCACACCAGCACGATGGGTTTCTCGCGCGTCTTGCTGTATTCGGTGATCTTCTCGGCAAGTTTGGCCGCCGGGATATTGACCGCGTTGAGGATATGCCCGCGCTTGTAGTCCGCCGCCGGCCGCAAATCCACCACCAGCGCGTCGCGGTCGTTGATCAGGCGCACCGCCTCGGGCGGCGACAGCTTGCGCACGCCCAGCACATTGCCGGCGATCTCGTTGGCGGCGATCAGCACCAGCGTCGCGCCGAGCGCGCCGAACAGCAGCGGGTGGTGGTTGAAAAACTCGAAGAACTGATCCATCGGCGGCTACGTTTAAGATGGGGCGCAATTATGTCACCGTCGCGCACACTCACCCAAGCCATGCTGCTGGCCCTGCTCTGGCTACCCGCGGCAGCGGCGCAGGACGAGGCCGATGCGCCGGCCGCACAGCAACTGGCCGAGGTGCGCGCACGCATCCAGGCCGTGCAGAAAACCATGGCGGCCGACCAGCGCGAGCAGGACAGCGCCCGCCAGCAGGTGGCCGAGCTGGAACGCGGCATCGCCACGCAGCAGTCCGATCTGCGCGAACTTAAAAAACAGATCGTCCACCAGACTCAGCGTGTGCGGGACCGCGAAAAAGAACTGCTGGCCGCCGAGCGCCAGCTCAAGGCGCAAAAGGGTGCGCTCGGCCGCCAACTGCGCGCGGCCTACGTCACCGGCGAACACGAGCAGACCCAGTTGCTGCTGAACCTCGACCAGCTCACGCGACTGTCGCGGATGCTGACCTATTACGACTACCTGAACCAGGGCCGCATGCGGCGCATCGGCACGCTGCGGGCCTTGGGCGAAAAGCTGCAGACCCTGATCGCGCAGGCGCGCAGCGACCTCGCCCGGCTCGATGCACTCAAGCGCGAGCAGGAACAGTCGCTGGCGGCGCTGCGTGAGACGCGCGCGCAACGCCAGCAACTGCTGGCGCAACTGGGCCAACGCCTGTCGAATGCCGCCGCCAGCCTGCAGTCGCTCAAACAAAGCGAGGCCGGCCTGAGCCAGTTGCTCGACGCCTTGCGCGACTCGCTGGCCGACATCCCCCTGAAGCTTGGCAAAGGCAGGAAGTTCGGCGAGCAGAAGGGCAAGCTGCCGTGGCCGCTGCGGGGCAAATTGCTGGCGAACTTCGGCGCGCCCAAGGGTGTCGGCAAGCTCATCTGGCACGGCATCTGGATTGCCGCCTCCGAAGGCGCTCCGGTGCGCGCCATCGCCCGCGGCCGCGTCGCCTATACCGGCTGGATGCGCCGCTACGGACTGATCGCCGTGCTCGAGCACGAGGGCGGTTATTACTCGCTGTATGGCCATACCCAGAGCGTGAGCGCCGAGGCCGGCGAATGGGTCGAGGGCAATGCCGTGATCGCCGCTGCCGGCGCCACCGGCGGCCACGAATCCACCGGTGTCTATTTCGAGTTGCGCAAGGGTTCGACGCCGGTCAATCCAAGAGATTGGCTCAAGAAATAGCCAGAAACCGATCACCCGTCGGCCTCAAATTGCGCACGACTTGTCGGCGCCAATTCGTGGACCGATCCCGGGCGCGCGCAGCGCGCATCGGGACACTACCCGCTTACGGCCAAAAATCGGCCAAACCCACTCGAATCGAAAAACCACTGATACACTTTTAGTATCACTGCTTTTGTGAAGTGGTCCGTTTGGCGCCTGAAATGGCCTCAAGCGGGTGGCGCCTATATAGACCTTTCCGCCCTGCGGGCGGGGTTTCAAAGGTTCCGGCCTAAAGGCCGGGTTACTTCTTTGGCGCAAAGAAGTAACCAAGAAACACTCGCTCCGACGCGCCGACACTTTCTGCGCTACGCAATCCTGCTGCGCTTGAAAGCCGGGGTGCGCCGTCCCTGGCGCACCCGTTCGATGCAGTGCATCGAACCCTTTCGCCTCTGGCTCGTTCGGGGGTACGGGCGCGAACGCGACCTCCGTGTCGCGCCGCGCCCGGCCAACATCGTGTTGGCCGCCCTCCTCACTCGCAGCAAGGCTCAAGGCGGCGCGTAGTCGCTGGAACAGCAAAAGCTCGTTGCCTGATGCTTTTGAGGTTTAAGCGCCGTTTGCGCCGCCGAGCACTGGAAGGAGCGACGGGTGCAGTCCGCAGGACGCGGACTGAGCGCCAGCGCGACAGGGACGTTGCGTTGGCGCGTTACCGGAGCGACTGAAGCGCACAGGAATCTTTCGGCGCATCCGGCGCTAGACCTTTTTCGCCCCTTTTTGTGGCGATGACAAAAAGGGGCCCGCCGAAGGCGGAATAGTCTTTAGGTTTTGTTTGTGAGTTTGCCTCTCACCCTGCGCGCTACACGTGCCCGTCCTCTCTCGATGAATGCGCAGACAGATCAAAGACTCGAGTGCTCGCCGCGTTGCTGCAAGGCCCACAGCCTTGCATACACGCCATTCGCCGACAGCAGCTTCGCATGCGTGCCGCGCTCGGCGACGGCGCCCTGCTCCAGCACCACGATCTCGTCGGCATCGGTGACGGTGGACAGCCGGTGCGCGATGACCAGAGTGGTGCGCGCCCGCGCCGCCTCGCGCAGGGCCTCGAGAATCGCGCGCTCCGACACCGAATCGAGTGAGGAGGTGGCTTCGTCGAACACCATGATCGGCGGGTCTTTGAGCAGGGCGCGGGCAATGGCGACGCGCTGCTTCTCGCCGCCGGAGAGTTTCAGGCCGCGCTCGCCGACTTCGGTGTCGTAACCGCGCGGCAGCTGGGCGATGAAGCGGTCCAGATGCGCGAGTCTGGCCACGCGCTCGATGTCGGCCGGGGCCGCGCCGGTTTTTCCGTAGCCGATGTTGTAGGCCAGGGTGTCGTTGAACAGCACGGTGTCCTGCGGCACCACGCCGATGTGCGCGCGCAGCGATTCCTGGCTCAGCGCGCGCAGATCGCGGCCGTTCAACGCAATGCGGCCGGACTCGACGTCGTAGAAGCGGAACAGCAGCCGCGCCAGCGTGGATTTGCCGGCGCCGCTGGCGCCGACCACGGCCAGCTTCCTGCCGGGCGCGATTTCGAAGCTGACCTCGCGCAGGATCGGCCGCTCGGGGTGATAGCGAAAAGCCACGCGCTCGAAGCTGACGCGCAGCGAATGCTCGGCCATCCCCCACGCGCCCGGCGCATCGCGCACCTTGGCCACCTGCTGGCGCAACCCGAACATGCGCTGCATGTCGGTCAGCGCACGGCGCATTTCGCGGTAGACGAAGCCGAGCACGTTGAGCGGCACGAACAGCTGCATCATGAAGGCATTGATCGCGACGAAATCGCCGAGGCTGGCGCGCTGGGCGGCGACATCCGCCGCCGCCATCCCCATCAGGCCGGTGACGGCGCCGGCGATGATCAGGGCCTGGCCGAGATTGAGAGCCGCCAGCGACAGGCGGTTCTGCCGCTGCGCCGCTTCCCAGGCGGCGAGCGTGCGGTCGTAGGCGGCGGCCTCCTCGGCTTCCGCGCCGAACAGCTTGACCGTCTCGTAGTTCAGCAGCGAATCAATCGCGCGGGTGTTGGCGCGCGAGTCGAGCTGGTTGGCCTCGCGCACGAAGCGCGTGCGCCATTCGGTGATCGCCACCGAGAAGCCGACATACAAGGACACCGAGGCCAGCGCGATCAGCGCATAGCGGCTGTCATAGGCAAACCACAGGATGCCCGCGACCAGCAGCAGTTCCAGCAGCGTCGGCAGGATGTTGAACACCAGAAAGCGCAGCAGGAATGAAACTCCGGCGATGCCGCGCTCGATGTCGCGCGACAGGCCGCCGGTGCGCCGCGTCAGATGGAAGTCGAGGTCCAGCGCGTGCAGGTGACGGAACACGTCGAGCGAGGCGCGGCGGACGGCGCGCTCGCTGACACGGCCGAAGACGACATCGCGCAGCTCGCCGAACAGCACGTTGGCAAAGCGCAGCGCGCCATAGGCGGCCAGCAGGGCCAGCGGCACCACGATGAGGTTCGCACGCGCATCGAGGCCGTCCACCAGCTCCTTCAACACCAGCGGCAGCGCAACCCCCGACAGCTTGGCCAGCACCAGACAGACCACGGCCAGCGCCAAGCGCAGCGGAAACTCGCGCAGATAGGGCAGCAGGCTGGCGAGCGCGCGCCACTCGGAGCCGGGCGGCGGCCCCTCGGCTTGCGGCAGCCGCGTCGGGCGGCGGGGGGGCATCAGCCTGCGGACAAGCCGGCGAAACTGATCAGGTGCAGGAAGGGATCGGGCAGGATGCCGATCAGCAGCATCAGCAGCATCAGCAGCAGGGTGACCAGACCCCCGGCGCGCGCTTCCCAGCCCAGAGTCACGTCAAAGCCGATGTGCTTCATCTCGCCCATGAACATGATGCTGATGACGCGCAGGTAGTAGAACAGCCCCACCGCAGAGCCGAACACCACCGCGCCGATCAGCAGCCACTGCCTGGCGTCAACCGCGGCGGCGAGGATGTAGAACTTGCCGATGAAACCGGCGGTGACCGGGATGCCGGCCAGCGACAGCAGCATCGCGGTGAGGATCGCGGTGAGGAAGGGCCGGCGCCAGAACAGGCCGCGGTAGTCCTCGATGTGATCGGCGTCGCGTTCCTTCAGCGGGCTCGACACCAGGGTGATGATGCCGAAAGCGCCGAGATTGGTGACGACATAGGTGAGCAGATAGACGTTGACCGCTTCCACCGCCAGCGCTCCGGCGGCGATCAGCGCCACCAGGGCATAGCCGAAGTGGGCGATGGAGGAATACGCCAGCAGGCGCTTGAGGTTGTCCTGGCGCAGCGCCAGCAGGTTGCCGACCACGATCGAGAGTGCCGCCAGCCCCGACAGCAGGTCGATCAGCACGCCGGTGGCGTAGCCGCCGCCCTCGGTGAAGAAGCGCAGCAGCACGGCGAAGATCGCGGTCTTGCTGGCGGTGGAGAGGAAGGCGGTGACCGGCGCCGGCGCGCCCTCGTAAACGTCCGGCGTCCACAGATGGAAGGGCACCAGCGACAGCTTGAAACCGACCGCGACCAGCAGCAGCACCGAGCCGATGACGATGTACGGGCCGGAGGCGTCGCCGGCGGACAGATGCTGCGCCAGCCCCGGGAAGCTCAGCGTGCCGCTGTCGGCATAGATCAGGGCCATGCCCAACAGCAGGAAGGCCGACGCGGCGGCGGACAGGATCAGGTATTTGACCGCGGCCTCGAGCGCGTGTTTGTCGTGCAGCGGATAGGCGATCATCGCCAGCAGCGGCACCGACAGCAGCTCGACGCCGATGAACAGCGAAGCCAGGTGGTTGCTGCAGGCCAGCACCAGACCGCCCAGCGCCGACAGCGACAGCAGCAGGTAGAACTCCTCCGGCTTGCCCTTGAACTCGTCGAAGTAGGGATGCGCCAGCGTCGAGGTGGCCAGAGTCGCCGACAGGATCAGGCCCATGTAGAAGATGCTGTAGTTGTCGATGTGCAGCAGCGGCGTGACCTCGGCCGGCAGCACCGTGGTCATCAGCTCCGGGAACAACTGCGGCCCGAACAGCAGCAGGGCGCAGGCCAGCAGGGCGCTGTTGAGGCCCATCACGCTGAGCGTGGCATTGAGCTGGTGCTGGCGCAGCGCGGCGATGCCGATCATCACCACCACCGAGCTGGCGCCGGTGATCAGGATCGGCGACAGGGCGATCCACTGCTCGAGCGTGAAAATCATGGTGCCGCCCCGCGATACAGCAGCTCAAGCGCGTGCATCGGCGCGGCCGAGGCATCGAGCACCGGCTGCGGATACAGGCCCAGGGCCAGCAAGAGCGCCATCAGAGTCAAGAGGGTCAGGATTTCGCGCCGGTTGAGATCCTCGACCTGGGCCTCGGCCTTGGCCGGCCCATGCAGCACACGCTGCACCATGTAGAGCGCGTAGACCGCGGCCAGAATCAGGCCGCTGGCGGCGATGAGGGTGACCGGCACATTCACCGGCCATGCGCCGAGCAGCACCAGAAATTCGCCGACGAAATTGCCCAGGCCCGGCAAACCCAGCGCCGCCAGCACGAAGAACAGCAGGATCGGCGGCAGATACGGGAAGGTCGCCCACAGGCCGCCCATCTTGCGCATGTCGCGCGTGTGCAGGCGCTCGTACACTTCGCCGCACAGGATGAACAGGGCACCCGCGCTGATGCCGTGCGCGATCATGGTCACCACCGCGCCCTGCAGCGCCAGCGTGGTGCCGGCGTAGATGCCGATCAGCACGAAGCCCATGTGCGAAACCGATGAGTAAGCCACCAGCCGCTTCACATCGTGCTGGGCGAAGGTCATGAAGGCGCCGTAGACAATGCCGAGCGCGCCAAGCCCCATCGCGATCGGCGCGAAATCCGCCGAGGCATTGGGGAAGAACGGCAGGCCAAAGCGCATCAGGCCGTAGGCCGCGGTCTTCAGCAGGATGCCGGCGAGGTCCACCGAACCGGCGGTCGGCGCCTGCGAGTGCGCGTCCGGCAGCCAGGTGTGAAACGGCAGCACCGGCATCTTGACCATGAAGGCGACGAAGAAGCCGAGCATCAGCAGATACTCGATCTGCGGGCTCAGTTCGGCCTTGAGCAGGTCGTCGTAGTCGAAGGTCCAGACGCCGGTGTTGGCGTGATGCACGAACACAAGACCAAGGATCGCCAGCAGCAGCAGCAGGCCCGAAGCCTGGGTGAAGATGAAGAACTTGGTGGCGGCGTAATGGCGCGATTTTCCGCCCGGCGTGTCGTGGCCCCAGATCGCGATCAGGAACCACATCGGCACCAGCATCATTTCCCAGAAGAAGAAGAACAGGAACAGATCCAGCGCCAGGAACACGGCGACGACGCCGGCGAGGTTCCACAGCAGGTTCAGATGGAAGAAGCCGACGTAGCGGCCGATCTCCTTCCATGAACAGGCCACCGCCATCACGCCGAGCACATTGGTCAGCACGATCAGCAGCAAGGACAGCCCGTCGAGCCCGAGATGGAAGCTGATGCCAAAGCGCGGGATCCACGGCACCTGGTATTCCAGCGTCCACTGCGGCGTCTCACCGATGCCGGAGAGGGAATAGTCGCCGGTCGCCCACAGCCAGCACGACAGGGCGAGCACGCTGAGCATCGTGAACAAGGCGACATAGCGCGGGAAGACGATGCCGAGCGTGCGCTCGAACAGCCAGCAGAACAGACCGCCGGCGAACGGAATGGCGATCAGCCAGACCAGAACAAGCGGATCGTGCGGGTTCACAGGATCACCACTGCGATCATCAGGACGGCGCCGGCGGCGACGCTGGCGGCATACCAGCGCAGACGTCCGTTCTGGGTCAGGGCCAGCGCCGCGTGCAAGCGCACGAAGGCGACCGGCACCGCAGCGACGAAGCTCTCGATGAAGTCATGGCCGTTGATGCGGATGAAGCCCAGATACGGCCGGATGAACAGGCGCTCGTAGAGCCAGTCGAAACCAAAGGCGCTGGTCCAGTACCGATGCAGCAGGCGGCCGGGCGGGTTCTGCGCCAGCGCCTTGACCGCGTCCGGCGCACGCAGGAACAGCCAGGCCGCGAGCGTGATGCCGGACAGCGATACCGCGATCGAGAGCGCCTCGATGCCGTGCTGGCCTTCGCTTGGCAATTCGAGCCTGGGCAGCACGTCGGCCAGTGGCAACACGATCCAGCCGCCGAACACGGCAAAGAAAGCCAGCACCGCCAGCGGCAGACTGTGCGCGAGGCCGTGGCCCGCATGCGCCTCGCGCGCGGCCTCGCTGCGCGGCGCGCCAAAGAAGGTCAGCGCCACCAGGCGCGTGGTGTAGACCGCGGTGAGGAAGGCGCCACACAGTCCGGCATAGAAGAGGTCGTGATGGCCGCTGGCCCAGGCCTGCCAGAGGATTTCGTCCTTGCTGAAAAAACCCGACGTGAACGGAAACGCGACCAGTCCGAGGCAGCCGATGCTAAAGACCCAGAACACGAAGGGGATCTTCGTGCGCAGCCCGCCCATTTTGAAAATGTCCTGCTCGTGGTGCAGCGCCAGGATCACGCTGCCGGCGGATAAAAACAGCAGGGCCTTGAAGAAGGCGTGGGTCATCAGGTGAAAAATCGCAGCGCTCCAGGCGCCGGCGCCGAGCGCGAGAAACATGTAGCCGATCTGCGACATGGTCGAGTAGGCCAGCACGCGCTTGATGTCGGTCTGGGTCAGCGCGGTGAATCCGGCCAGCAGCAGGGTGATGGCGCCAACCCAGCCCACGCAGTTCAGCGCAAAGGGCGACAGCTCGAACAGCACATGGGTGCGCGCGATCAGATAGACGCCGGCCGTCACCATCGTCGCCGCGTGGATCAAGGCCGACACCGGCGTCGGGCCGGCCATCGCGTCCGGCAACCAGGTCTGCAAGGGCAGTTGTGCCGATTTGCCGACCGCGCCGCCAAGCAGCAGCAGGGCGGCAATCGTGGCGATGTCGGAACCGACCGCCCAGTGCTGTGGCGCCAGCACCATCAACTCCTGGATGTTGAGGGTGCCAAGCTGGTGATAGAGGATGAACAGGCCAATGGCCATGAAGGTGTCGCCGACGCGGGTAACGACAAAAGCCTTGCGCGCCGCGGCGCCGTTGGCCGGGTCCTTGTACCAGAAGCCAATCAGCAGATAACTGCTGAGACCGACGCCTTCCCAGCCGAAATATAAAAACAACAGGTTGTCGCCGAGCACCAGGAACAGCATGCTGGCGACGAACAGATTCATATACGAAAAGAAACGGTCGTAGCTGTCGTCGCCGCGCATGTACCACGAGGCAAACAGGTGAATGAAAAAGCCGACGCCATTGATGACGCCGAGCATCACCAGCGACAGGCCGTCGAGCCGCAACGCGAACTGGGGCGCGAAGCCGTCCACCGACATCCAGGTCCACAGGAGTTGGGTGTGCGCCTGACCTTCCGGCGGATTGGATAAAAACGAAACGCCCAGCAGCAGGGTCAGCAGCGCGGAGGCGCCGATGGAACCGACGCCGATCGCCGCCACCTGGTTCTCGCTTAGGCGCCGGCGCGCGAACGCCAGCACCATGAACCCGGCCAGCGGGAACATGAACACCAGGAATAAAAAGTCGAGCATGCTTAGCCCTTCAACGCCGCAAGGGCTTCAACATCCAGCGTCTTGAAGCGCTGGTGGATCTGCAGCACCAGCGCGAGGCCCACCGCGACTTCGGCGGCGGCGAGCGTGAGAATCAGCACGAACATGATCTGGCCGTCCGGCTGCAGCCAGCGCGCACCGGCGGCGACAAAAGCCACCGCGGTGCTGTTGAGCATGATCTCGAGGCTCATCAGCATGAAAATCAGGGTGCGCCGCAGCAGCAGGCCGAGCAGGCCGAGCGAGAACAGGATCCCACACAGGATCATGGCGTGGTCGAGAGGGACGCCGGTCATGCGGGCCACCCGCTTGCAGGCTTTTTGGACACTTTTGAGCCGCAAACCAAAACAGGGTGATACACTTTTAGTACCACTATTTTTTTCGATGCGCCCGAAAATGGCCACAAACAGTCATAAGCGGGTGGCGAGAAATAAGGGGATTTCATGCCTTTTTCTCCATCGGCCGGGCGATGTGATAAGCCGCGACCATGCCGGCGAGCAGCAGCATCGAGGCCAATTCCACCGCCAGCAAGTAAGGTCCGTAGAGGGCGATGCCGACGGTTTTCAGCGGCACTTCCTGTCCATCCACCACGCCGTTCGGACTGGCCAGGCTGTATACCAGTTGCGCCAGCAGCAACGCGGCCAGCGCGCCGGGGCCGATCCAGTTGCGCGGCGCCAGCCATTGGCGTTCCTGTTCGTCACCGCCGGGCCCGAGGTTCAGCAGCATCACCACGAACACGAACAGCACCATGATCGCGCCGGCATAGACCATCACCTCGAGCGCGGCGGCGAACGGCGCACCGAGCGCCAGCATCACGCCGGCCGAGGCCAGCAGGGAAACGATCAGATAAAGCAGGGCATGCACCGGGTGCGGGCGCGACACTGCAATGGCTGTTGCGAGCACGGCGATGGCGGCGGAAGCGTAGAAGAGCAGACTCACGAGCGCCCCTCACCCCTGCCCCTCTCCCGGAGGGAGAGGGGATTTTTCCTGCCTCTCCCTCCGGGAGAGGCCGCGCGCAGCGCGGGTGAGGGAGTCTTCACGGCAACAGACTCTTGACGTCCACGGGAGGTGTCTCGTTCTGCGCCTGACCCTTGTCTTTTCCGGCGATGGACAAACCGGCGACACGGTAGAAGTTGTAACCGGGCCGCTTGCCGACGCCCTTGATCAGCAGGTGTTCCTTCTCATAAACCATGTTCTGGCGGTCGTACTCGGCCATCTCGTAGTCCGGCGTGAGCTGAATCGCGTAAGTCGGGCAGGCTTCCTCGCACAAACCGCAGTAGATGCAGCGCGAGAAGTTGATCCGGAACCATTCCGGGTACCAGCGGCCGTCTTCCTTCTCGCCTTTTTGCAGGGCGATGCAGGCCACCGGACAGGCCACCGCGCACAGATTGCAGGCCACGCAGCGCTCTTCACCATCGGGGTCGCGGGTCAGCACGATGCGGCCGCGATAGCGCGGCGGCACATAGGGCTTCTGCTCGGGATAGTTGATCGTCGCCCGTTTGGCGACGGTGTGGCGGAACACGCGCCACAGCGACAGCAGTTGGGTGTAGAACCCCAGAACGAGGTCTTTCATAGCAGCACCAGCGCGCCGGTGACTGCGGCATTCAAGAGCGTCAGCGGCAACATCACCTGCCAGCCGAAACGCATCAGCTGGTCATACCGCGGACGCGGGATCGCCGCGCGCAGCAGGATGAAGAACAGCACGAAGCCGAAGGTCTTGGCGGCGAACCACAGCAGCGGCTGAATCAGTTGCAGCCACGCCGGACCGAAGGTGGGGCCGAGCCAGCCGCCGCAGAACAAGACGGTGAGCATCGAGGACACCAGAATCACCGCGACGTATTCGCCGACGAAAAACATGCCGAACTTCATGCCGGAATATTCGGTGTGAAATCCGGCGGTGAGCTCGTGCTCGGCCTCCGGCAGATCCAGCGGCAACCGGTGGGTTTCAGCCAGGCCCGCGATGAGAAAGGTCACAAAGCCGAGGAACTGCGGGACGATGAACCAGAGACCCGCCTGCGCCAGCACGATGTCGCGTAGATTGAAACTGCCGGCCTGGATGACGACGCCGAGCAGGGCCAGGCCCATGAACACTTCGTAGCTGATGGTCTGCGCGGTCGCGCGCATGGCGCCGAGCAGCGAATACTTGTTGTTGCTGCTCCAGCCGCCAAGCATCACCGAATACACCGCCAGCGAGGTCATGCCCAGGAAAAACAGCAGGGCGATGTTCCAGTCGGCGGCGATGCCGATGTCGGGCGTGATCGGCACCACCGCGAACGCCAGCAGAATCGTCACCATCACGATGGCCGGCGCCAGCACGAACACGAACCGATCGGCGAAGGGCGGCACCCAGTCGTCCTTCATGAAAATCTTGATCATGTCGGCGACCACCTGGCCGAGGCCGAGGAACCAGACGCGATTCGGGCCCCAGCGGTCCTGCCAGATGCCCAGAGCGCGGCGCTCGACCCAGATCAGCATGGCCGATGTGCCGACGACGACCAGCAGAATGGCGACGATGACCAGCTCGTGCGGGAGCGAAGGCAGTCCGAACGGCATTACGCAACACTCCCGACAAATTTGAGTGTCGTACCGGGCGCAATCGCCGGCACGCCTTTCAGGCCCACGGGCAGGCCGGCCAGAGTCTCGGGCAGCTCAGGCTTGAACTTGACCCGCAGAATCACCGAGACGCCCTCGGCCTCAAACTCGGCTTTCGCGTTTTCGGTCAATTTCAGTTTTTGCGCAGTCCGCGGATTCAGCGCCACATACGCCGCCGGGATTTTTTCGCGCACCGATGCGCCACGCGCGGACAGCTCCTCGCTGCCGAACAGGTGATACAGCGGCGTTGCACGCAGCGCCGCATCGCCGGCCGATGCAGTCACGGGGAAGTAATCCAGCCGCGCTTGCGCGGCAGGAGCCAATAGCCGTATGCCGGGATCGCCGCCCTTGAGCGGGCCGCTGATCTCCTGCTGGAAGCGCGTCACCGACTGCGGCGAGTTCCAGCGCGGCGCCCAGAAAATCGGAATCTCGGCGGCCGGCAGATGGCTGCGCGCACCTTCCATCGAGAATGCCAGTGGCGTATCGCGATCCTGCGGCGGCCGCGGCTCGTGCACATCGGCTTTGGCGTCCATCGCGGTGCGGCCGCTGTAGCGATGTGACTGCCGCGGAATCTTCAGGCCGGCGATGCGGAACTTCGCGTTGGGCGCGGCCTTGATCACGCCGGCGAGTTTTGGAATCGCGGCAGCGCAAGCGGCGGTGAGGCTGTCGAGGTCGTCGCCGAGGTCACGGCCACAGGCGCGGGCGATCTGCTGGATCCAGCGCCAGGACTCCTGAATATCCGAATCCTTCGGCACGAAGGTCTGGAAATAGCGCTGCGCGCGGCCCTCGTTGTTGACCAGGGTGCCGTCGGACTCGGCGAAACTGCCGGCCGGCAGCACCAGATCGGCGTAACCGGTCATCATCGAGCTCACGCAGTCAATCGCGATGGTGTGCTTCATCATCACCAGCGTGCCGTCCACCCGGCGCGGCGCCGTGCGGCGCAGCAGATCGTTCTCCAGCACAATGCCGGTGTCCACCTCGAGCTTCTCGATGCGGTCGAGCGCATCGCGCAGCGAGCCGCCGCCCATCAGCGTGGTGCCGACGGTATTGGATTCGGCGAACACCAGCGAAATCTGCGGCGATTTGCCGCACTTGGCCAGCGCCGTGCAGATGTTCGCGGCGCCGTGCAGCACTTCTTTTGAGCCGCAGCCGGTGCCCGACACCATCAGCGGACGTTCGGCCTTTTTCAAAGCCTCGGCAATCTCGCGCGCGAGTGTCGCATCGGCTTCGCTCAAACCGTGGGCGGGTGTCGCGTCGCTGTCCAGCACATGCACGATCTGCTGCGCCAGCGCGGCGATGCGCTCCGGCGTATTGCGGAAAGTCTTCGTCGCAATTTCGTCGAGACCGGTCGCCGCCGGTGTGGCGACGAACAGCGGGCTCTTCGCGTCCTGCGCGAGAATCCGGATGGAGCTGTCCTGCCATTGCGGAATGTTCGCCGCCGCCGCCATCTTGAACGCCTCTTGCCGCACCGCCTGCCGCAGCGCCAGCGCCAGCCGCGCGCCGGTGTTCAGCACATCCTCGCCCAGCACCAGCACGGCATCGCTGCGCTCGGCATCACGGATGCTGGCGATTTTCGCGGCACCCGTACTCAGGATCTCGACGCCGAGCGCATTCAATTCGCGCGCCGCCCGGGTCTCACCGATGTAGAAATTGCCGGCGCCCACCAGCTCGCGCAGCGCGTAATTGGCTTCGAGCGAGGCGCGCGGGGAACCGATGCCGATGACGCGGCCGGCCTGGACCAGCGCTGCCGCACGCTCGATTGCAGCCTCGGCGTTGAGCTTCTCGCCTTTTTTGCCGCGCGCGCGTTGCGGGCGGTCGGGGTCATTGACGAACTGATAACCGTAACGGCCGCGGTCGCAGATGAAATAGCCGTTGATCTCGCCGTGGTAGCGATTCTCGATGCGCTTGATCGAGCCGTAACGCTCGCCGACGGTGAGATTGCAGCCGATGGAGCAATGGCTGCACACGCCCGGTGACTGCTGCAAATCCCATTTGCGCGTGTAGCTTTCGCCGTAGGGTTTGTCGGTGAACACGCCGGTCGGACAGACCTCGACCAGGTTGCCGCTGAATTCGGACTCCAGAGCGCCATCGCCGGCGCGGCCGAAATAAACATTGCTGGCCGAGCCGAAGGCATCGAGGTCCTTGCCACCGGCGTAATCGCGGTAATAACGCACGCAGCGATAGCAGGAGATGCAGCGGTTCATCTCGTGCGAAACGAAGGGGCCGAGGTCCTGGTTGCGATGCGTACGCTTGGCGAAGCTGTAGCGCCGGTAATTGTGGCCGGTCATCACCGTCATATCCTGCAGATGGCAGTGACCGCCTTCCTCGCACACCGGGCAGTCGTGCGGATGGTTGGTCATCAGGAATTCAACCACGGCTTTTCTCATCTCCGCCGCTTCGGGATGATCCAGCGACAGGTGCAGGCCATCGGCGCAGGGCGTCATGCAGGCCATCACCACGCGGCCGTTCTTGTCGTTCTCGTCCTTCAGCTGCTGCACCGCGCACTGGCGGCAGGCACCGACGCTGCCCAGCGCCGGATGCCAGCAGAAATACGGCAGGTCAATGCCTTTTTCCAGCAGGGCCTGCAGCAGATTGGTCGAAGACGGCACTTCGATGGTGCGGCCGTCCACATGCAGAGTGACCTTGCTCATGCGGCGTCCCTCACCCTAACCCTCTCCCGGAAGGAGAGGGAATAAGTTTTTTGCCTCTCCCCTTGGGAGAGGCCGACGCGACGCGTCGGGTGAGGGGCGCGGATCATGCAGCCACCTTTGCTTGAGCAATGCCCGCCTCGAACTCGGAGCGGAAATGTTTCAGCGCCGACTGCAGCGGCTCCATCGCGCCCGGCGCATGCGCGCAGAAGGTGCGGCCGGGGCCGAGCAGCTTGGTCTGCTGCGCCAATAGCTCCAAATCACCGGGGCGGCCCTGACCGGCTTCCAGGCGCGCCAGAATTTTTTCGGTCCAGGGCAGACCATCGCGGCAGGGCGTGCACCAGCCGCAGGATTCCTGCGCGAAGAACTTCTCCAGGTTTCTGACCATGCCGAGCAGGGAGGTCTGGTCGTCGAGCACAATCATTTGCCCCGTGCCCATGCGCGAACCGGCCTTGCCGATGGAATCAAAATCCATCGGCAGATCGAGGTGCTCGGGCAGCAGGAAATCGGTGGACGCACCGCCCGGCAGCCAGGCTTTCAGTTTCAGTCCGTCGCGCATGCCGCCGGCGTGCACTTCGAGCAGTTCGCGCGCCGGCGTGCCCATCGGCAATTCCCAGGTGCCGGGTTTTTTCACCTTGCCCGAGGCGCCGAACAGCTTGGTGCCACCGTCTTTCGATTTGGACAGTGCGCGGAACCAGTCGCCGCCGTAATGCAGCAGGTGCGGCACGTTGCTGAGGGTTTCGATGTTGTTGACCACCGTCGGTTTGCCGAACAGGCCGGACTGCGCCGGGAACGGCGGCTTGGCCCGCGGCACTGCGCGCTTGCCTTCAAGCGAGGAGATCAGCGCGGTTTCCTCGCCACAGATATAGCGGCCGGCGCTGGTGTGCAGGTACAGATCAAATTTGAATCCACTGCCAAGCACGTTGTCGCCGAGCAGACCGGCGGCGTACCACTCGGCGATGTTGCGGCGCAGGTTCTCGGCCGCCTCGAAATATTCGTTGCGCAGGAACACATAGCCGACGCTGGCCTGGATCGCATAGCCGCCGATGACCATGCCTTCGATGAACTGCTGAGCGTCGCGCTCCAGCAGCAGACGATCCTTGAAGGTGCCCGGCTCCATCTCGTCGCCGTTGGCGACGATGTACTTCTGTTTGGGCGCCGTCTCGCCCATCGGCACCAGACTCCATTTCACGCCGGTGGGGAATCCGGCGCCGCCACGGCCGCGCAAGCCGGCGTCCTTGATCTGTACGGTGACGTCGTGCGGCTGCATCTTCAGCGCAGTGCGCAGACCTTCGACACCGGTCTGCTTCTGATACTCGGCCAGCGTCAGCGGGTTCGCGCCCATGCGGCAAGTCAATGGCTTCGCGGGAGGCGATGTCTGAATGCTCATAGGCCTTCAACTCCTCGGCAGTTCGCGCTTTCAGAGAAGCGAAGCACGGCTTCGCTCCCGCGAAGGCCGAGCCATGGATGGCGAGGCGGGGCGTTCATACGACCAGCGAAGTCTCGCCACGGATGGCACAGCGCCTGTTCGTGGAAGCCCTTCATTTGTACTGCCCCAGAATCGTATCGAGCTTCTTCTCGTCCGCGTTTTCCAGATCGCGATGGGTGTCCTGGTCAATCATCATCGCCGGCGCGCGGTCACAGGTGCCGAGGCAGACGATGGGCAACAGGGTGAAGCGGCCGTCTTTCGTGGTCTGACCCGGCTTCACGCCGAGTTTCTGTTCGAGCAGGCCGTTGAGTTTCGGCTGGCCCATCATCCAGCAGGTGACGGAATCGCAGACGTGAATCACGTGCTTGCCGACGGGACGGCGGTAAATCAGGTTGTAGAACGTGGCGACCGAATCAACGGCGGCAGCCGAGGTTCCAAGCTTGGCGGCGATGTCGGCAACGGCTTCGTCCGACACCCAGCCGCGGTGCTTCTGCACGATTTTCAGTGCTTCGATGGCGGCGGCCGAGGGCTGCTCGTAATGCGCCAGCTCGTGCTCGATTTCGCGCATTTCTTCTGTGCTCAGCATGGGCACGCCCTCTCCCTAACCCTCTCCCGCAAGCGGGAGAGGGGACAGGTCTTTTGTCTCGCCCACTCGTGGGAGAGACCGGCGCGCAGCGGCGAGAGAGGGCGCATCATCGGTCCACGTCGGCCATGACGAAATCAATGCTGGCGATGATGGCAATCAAATCCGCCACCATCATGCCGCGCGAGATGTAGGGGATCTGCTGCAGATGGGCGAAGCTCGGCGTGCGGATGCGCGTGCGGTAACTCATGCCGCCGCCGTCGCTGGTCAGGTAATAGCTGTTGAGCCCCTTGGTCGCCTCCACCGTCATCGTGCACTCACCAGCCGGCACCACCGGCCCCCAGGACACGGACAGGAAATGGTGGATCAGGGTCTCGATGTCCTGCATCGTGTGATCCTTGATCGGCGGCGTCGCCAGCGGATGCCGCGCCTTGTAATCGCCGGCCGGCATATGGTTCAGGCACTGCTCGATGATGCGCAGGGACTGGCGGATTTCCTCGATGCGCACCACGGCGCGGTCGTAGATGTCGCCCCTCGATGCGGTCGGAATCTCGAACTCGTAGT
>Ga0187893_10002197_pt1 | contig 43634 bp, 37 predicted proteins | sample MA1701074metaG_FD_139574 | JGI IMG/M metagenome (GOLD analysis project Ga0187893, IMG submission 139574) | White microbial mat communities from a basaltic lava cave in the Kipuka Kanohina Cave System on the Island of Hawaii, USA - MA170107-4 metaG ... | reverse complement strand
TGCGCCGGCACGCCTTCTGCGAGGACGCACGGCATCGGTCGTCCCCCGATCCCGTCACCTCTGCTGGGAGGCAGGCATGCGCCGCTCGATCCCGCTGGTCCCGTTCCTCGTCTTCGTCGTCACCCTGCTGGCCGCGGCACCGTCCGGCGCCCAGGTCTCGCCCGGCCTGTCCGGCGGCAACTCGCTCGCGCCGGCTTCGGAGAGCGCTCCGGCCCCCACGCGCGTGAGCCGGTTCCAGCGCCTGGAGCGGACCACCGCCCAGCGCCTCTCGACGTTCGCGAACCGCGCCCCGGCGCCCCCGCGCCTGCGGTTCGCCCTCGCCGACTACCGGATGCTGCTGCGGTTCCTCCGGTAGCACCCGGCATGCTCTGCCACGGGGCGGGGACGGAGCTCATCGGAGGGGATGACTCCGCAGCCTCGCCCCGCGATGTCCGCCGTGAGTGCGCGGCGGCGACCCGGGCGGCGCGCGACGTGGAGGGTTCGCCCTGAAACCCACGCGCGCGCTGCTCGCCATGCCGGGATCGGCATACCGCGACGAGCTCGCGACGATGCTGGTCTCGCTCGGCTACGAGCTGGCGTTCGCGGATGCGGCCAGTGATGCGATCCGATTGATGGACGAGGCCCAGCCCCGGCTGGTCGTCCTCTCCCGCGAGCTGCTCGAGGACGGCCCCGGGAGCCTCACCGCCTGGACGCGCGCCGGGGCGGACGCGATCCCGCTGCTCCTGCTCCCCGCCGGCCGCCCGGCCCGCGACGCGCCGGCAAGCGAGCTGCTCGGAGCGCTGCCCGCCGCCCTCGCCGCCTCGGACCGGATGCAGGCCGCGCCGGCCGAGGCCGCCCCACCCGCGCCGGCGACGCCCCGCCGGCGCACGCCGCCCTACCCGTTCCTGGGTGAGAGCCCCGCGATCCAGCGCGTCTCGCGCGAGGCGCTCAAGGCCCTCGTCTCCGACAGCCCGGTGCTCATCGAGGGCGAGACCGGCACCGGCAAGAGCGTGCTCGCGGCCTGGCTCCACCGCCACGGGCCGCGCAGCGAGGCGCCGTTCCTGGACCTGAACTGCGCCGGGCTCTCGCGCGAGCTGCTCGAATCCGAGCTGTTCGGACACGAGCGCGGCTCCTTCACCGGCGCCACCAGCGCCAAGCGCGGGCTGCTCGAGGTGGCCGACGGCGGGACGCTGTTCCTGGACGAGATCGGTGACATGGAGCCGACGGTCCAGGCCAAGCTCCTCAAGGTCATCGAGGAGAAGCGCTTCCGCCGCGTCGGCGACACGCGCGAGCGCCAGGTGGACGTGCGGATCATCGCCGCCACGCGCCAGGATCTCATGCGCGCCGTGCGCAAGGGGCGCTTCCGCGAGGACCTGTTCTATCGCGTCGGCGTGCTGCCGCTGCGCATGCCGGCGCTGCAGGCGCGCCGCCAGGACATCCCGCTGCTCGCGCGCCGGCTGCTCGCCTCGTTGAGCGAGGTGCTCGGCCGGCCGGAGCCCCGGCTCACGGCGGACGCGGAGCAGGCGCTGCTCCGGCACCCGTGGCCCGGCAATCTGCGCGAGCTGCGGAACGAGCTCGAGCGGGCGCTGCTCTCGGCCGGCGGCGGGCCGATCGAGCGCCGGCATCTCTCGCTCGCTCCGGGCCCGCCGGGGCCGCGCGTCCCGGGCGGGACGCTCGAGCAGATGGAGCGCGCCCACATCGAGTCCGTGCTCGACGAGGAGCGTGGCCACGTCCAGCGCGCCGCACGCCGGCTCGGCATCCCGCGCAGCACGCTCTATCAGAAGCTGCGGGCGCTCGGCCTCACCGCCAGGCGCACCGTGCCGCGGGAGGACGACAGCGATCACTGACCGGCCCGCTCTTCCCGATTCTGGAATCGGGACGCGGATCGCGTTCGTGCGACGCCCGCGTGCGTCAGCGGAACGGCGCTCGCTGGGACGTTACTGATCCTGGGCGGTGGCGTGAATCGCTGGAGCAGTTCGAGTTGCCGCGGCGCGCCACAGGCCGTCGCACGCTGTCGGCGGTGCGCGTGCCCTGATGGCACGGTCGTTGCGGTCTGTGTCCTCACGCGACCGATCCCGGAGTCGCGAACCTCCCGGGAGTCCTCCGACCGGGACGTCGAGGTTCCCGGCCACGGATGGCCCATGTCCACGATCCTGTGTGTCGATGATGAAGTCTCGGTCACCGGCCGGCTCGGCGAGGCGCTGCGCGGCATGGGCCATCAGCCCGTGCTCGTCGCGAACCTCGAGACGGCGCTGCGGACGGTCGCCCGCGACCCGGTGGACCTGATCATCTCCGCGCACGAGCTTCCCGACGGCACCGGCCTCGACCTCCTCGGCGCCCTCCGGCGCGACGGGCGCGACGTGCCGGTCATCGTGACCTCGCCCTTCGCGAGCGAGGAGCAGGCGATCTCGAGCCTGCGTCACGGAGCGGTGGACTACCTCACCAAGCCGCTGCGCTCCGAAGCCGTGCGGATCGCGGTGACGAAGGCCATCGAGCTCGAGCGCGTGCGCCGGCTGCACGAGGGCTGCCAGCGCGAGCTGCGGACCCTGGGCGCCCCGCGCGTGCTCGTGGGGGGCAGCGCCGCGCTGCGCGGGGTGCTGGAGGTGGTGCGCAGCGTCGCCCCGACGCGGGCGACGGTGCTGCTCGAGGGCGAGTCCGGCACGGGCAAGGAGCTGGTCGCCCGCGCGATCCACGACCTCTCGCCGCGCGCCGGACAGCCGTTCGTGACCGTGAACTGCGCCGCGCTCCCCGACGGCCTCGTCGAGAGCACGTTGTTCGGCCACGAGCGCGGCGCGTTCACCGGCGCGACCATGCGCACCGCGGGCGCGTTCGAGCGGGCGCACCGTGGGACGCTGCTCCTGGACGAGATCTCCGAGATGCGGCTCGACCTGCAGGGCAAGCTGCTGCGCGTGCTCCAGGAGCAGGAGTTCGAACGCGTCGGCGGGCACCAGCCGGTCCGCGTGGACGTGCGGCTGGTGGCGACCACGAACCGGGACCTGCGCACCGAGGTGGACGCCGGGAGATTCCGCCGCGACCTCTACCACCGCCTGCACGTCGTGCCCATCCACACACCGCCGCTGCGCGAGCGCATCGAGGACATCCCCGAGCTGGCCGAGCACTTCGTGCGGACGCTGTCCGAGCAGCTCGGCCTCCGCCCGCCGGCGCTGCCGCCGGAGTCGCTCGCCTGGCTCCAGGCCCAGGGCTGGCCGGGCAACGTGCGCGAGCTGCGGAACGCGATCGAGCGCGCCCTGATCCTGTGCCGGGACGCTCGCATCGGGCCGGAGCTGCTCGCCGTCGGCCCGCTCGCCGCGACGGCGTCGAGCCCGTCCCGTCCCGGGGAGGCACCGAGGGCGGCCCCGAACGACGACCCCGACTCGCTCAACCTGCAGCACCTCGAACGCGTCGCGATCTGGCGCGCGCTGCAGCGGACCGGCGGGCATCGGGTGCGCGCCGCCCAGCTCCTGGGGATCAGCGAACGCACGCTGCGGAACAAGCTGCGTGCGAGCTGAGCCGGAAGGAATTGCCGGTCGGGCGGCAAGTCCTGCCGGCCGTTCCTGCCGGCTCGCCGGAGGACCGGCGGTGCCTGCGAATGGGGCGGGACCGCGTCCGGCCGCGCGGGTCGCGCCCATGCACGCGGAGGGAGATTCGTGGCCCCACTGGCATCCGGCTTGCGATGCGGGACCAGCCGGACGTCGGTCGTCGAGGGTGAGGGATCGCGAGGGGCACAGGGAGGATGGCCCGGTGTCCTGCGGTGCGGTCCGCGGGCGGGACCGGTCTTCGGGCCGGACCCGCACCGCACCGCGTGTCGTCCTCCCGGGAGGGCGTCGCCGCGGATCTCCCCTCGGCCCGGCGTCGGCTCCACGCCCACGCGCCATCCCCCGGCAGGTGGAGGCCCGCCACGGCATGCGCCTCGAGCCCCGCTTCGCCCGACCCGACCTGCGGGAGGCCGCGTGAACCGGCCGCGCCCGGCGGCCGGCCAGGCGCTCGCGCCCGCGGCGGTCGTCTCGGGCGTGGCCGACTGGGCCGAGCGCATCGAGTCCGCCTCCGACGCGGCCCGCGCCGCGCGCGGCCTGCTGCACCTGCTCGCGAGCTCGGTGCAGGCGACCCGCGGCTCGATCCTGGTGCGTGACCCGGCGAGCGGCACGCTGCGGCTGCTCGCCGGCGTGGGGCTGCCTGGTCTCGCAGGCGGCGCCCCGCCGCCGCGCCGCCGCCGCATCTCCGACCACGTGCTGCGGGAGCAGAAGGGCATCCTCATCCACGGCGAGGTCCGCGACGAGCGCTTCGAGGCGAGCGCGGCCGCGGACCATCTCGCGAGCGCGATGTGCGTGCCCATCCTCGGCCAGCGCGGCGTGCTGGGCGTCGTCAACCTGTCGCGCCTCGAGCCCGCGCCGCGGTTCACGGACGGGGAGCTGGCCTCGGTCGAGCTGACCAGCGCGGCGGTGGGCGCGATCCTCGAGCGCATGCTCGACCTGGCCGCGGCCCGCGCCGGCTGGCGCCGCGTGACCGCGCGCCCGCCCGCCGCCGAGTGGCCGCGCGCGCTCGCCGGTGACGTGGCGCTCTCGCTCGTTCCGGGGACGGCCGCATCGCCCGACGTCTGCGAGCACGTCGCGCACGCCGACGGCTCGGTCACGTTCCTCCTGGCCGAGCCCTACGGCGTTCCCGCGGTCGCGATCCCGCTCGCCGAGCGCCTGCGCGGCGCCTTCCACGCGGCCGCGGCGGACTGCCCCAGCACGAGCGCGCTCGCCGAGCGGATGAACGCGGTCGTGCGGGACCACCTGCCCGGGCGCGCGAGCCGCGCCTGGATCGGACGACTCACGGCTCGCGGCGAGATGCGCTCGTGCGCGGCGGGCTACCCGTCGCCGTACTGGCTGCCGTTCGAGGGCGACCGCTGGCAGCGCTGGCACGAGGGCGGCCCGCCGCTCGGCGCGGCGCGATACGACGGCGAGTTCGCCGAGACCTCGCTGCGGATGGTGCCGGGCGACCTGTGCGTGGTCGTGAGCGACGCGGTGCTGGCGGCGGCATCCGGGCACGCCCACTGGCCCGAGGAGCTGGTCGCGGAGGAGCTGCTCGAGCACCGGCGCGAGCCACTCGAGGAGCAGGTGCGCCGGGTCACCACCTCGGCGCTCGAGCGGATCGGGCTCGCCACCCCGGCCGACGACCTGCTCGCGCTCGCGCTCCGCCACACGCGCCGCGACTGACGCTCGCGCCGCCGCAGGCTCGCGCGCCGCCGTCGCGCGCCGCTATAGTGCGCCCCCATGAGACCCATCCTCGAGGTCGCCGGCGCGCTCGGCATCGCCGCGGAACACGTCGAGCCGTACGGGCGCTGGAAGGCGAAGGTGGCGCTCGAGGCGTTCCGGGACCGTCCGCGGAAGGGCAGGCTGGTGCTCGTCTCCGCGATCACGCCCACCCCCGCCGGCGAGGGCAAGACCACCACCAGCATCGGGCTCGCACAGGGGCTGGCGCGGATCGGCGTGAAGAGCGCCGTGGCGCTGCGCGAGCCGAGCCTCGGGCCCACGTTCGGCATGAAGGGCGGCGGCGCCGGCGGCGGGGCGTGTGAGGTCCTGCCGGTGGACGACGTCAACATGCACTTCACCGGCGACTTCCATGCCATCTCGAGCGCGCACAACCTGCTCGCGGCGCTCGTGGACAACGCGCTCCACTACGACAACGGCGCCGGGCTCGACCATCGCCGCGTCACGTGGAAGCGCGTGGTGGACATGAACGACCGGGCGCTGCGCGACATCCTGATCGGCCTGGGAGGGCGCAGCGAGGGGATCCCGCGCGAGACCGGCTTCGACATCACGGCGGCGAGCGAGGTGATGGCGGTGCTCTGCCTGGCCACCGGCATCCCCGACCTCAAGGACCGGCTCGGGCGCATCGTCGTGGGCTACCGCTCGGACGGCACGCCGGTGACCGCCGCGGACCTCAAGGGCGTGGGCGCCATGGCGGCGCTGCTGCGCGACGCCGTGAAGCCCAACCTCGTCCAGACCACGGAGGGCGTGCCGGCGTTCGTGCACGGCGGGCCGTTCGCGAACATCGCGCACGGCACGAACAGCATCGTCGCCACGCGCGCCGCGCTCGCCTTCGCCGACGTGGTGGTGACCGAGGCGGGATTCGCGTTCGAGCTGGGGGCGGAGAAGTTCTTCGACATCAACTGCCGCTACGGCGGCTTCGCCCCGGCGTGCACGGTGCTCGTGGCCACCATCCGGGCGCTCAAGATGCACGGCGGCGCGCGGGTGGCGGACGTGAGCCAGCCGGACGTGCGGGCGATGCTGCGCGGCTTCTCGAACATGGAGAAGCACCTGGAGAACATCGCCAAGTTCGAGCAGCCGTGCGTGGTGGCGATCAACCACTTCCCCTCCGACACGGCCGAGGAGGTGGAGACGCTGCTTCGGCACTGCGAGGCGATGGGGCTGCCGGCGGTCGAGCACCGCGGCTTCGCCGAGGGTGGCAAGGGCTGCACGGAGCTCGCCGAGGTGGTGCGCGAGAAGGCGGCGGCGCACGAGCCGCACTTCCGGCCGCTCTACGACTGGAACGCGCCGATCGAGGAGAAGATCCGCATCGTGGCGCACGAGATGTACGGCGCCCAGGCGGTGGACTACACGGCGCGGGCGAAGCGTGACCGCGACCAGCTCGAGAAGACCGGCTTCGGCAAGCTCCCGGTGTGCATCGCGAAGACGCAGCAGTCGCTCTCGGACAACCCGGCGCTGCTCGGGCGCCCGAAGGACTTCCTGGTGACGGTGCGCGAGATCCAGCTCGCCGCCGGGGCGGGATTCGTGATCCCGATCACGGGCGAGATCATGCGCATGCCGGGCCTGCCGCGCGAGCCGCTGGCGTGGCGCTTCGATCTCTCGGACGAGGGCGGGATCGTGAAGCGCTGACGCGGGCGGGCGCCGCGGCGGGCGGCACGAGCGCGAAAAGGAAGGCGCCGGTCCTCGCGGACCGGCGCCGTTCGTTCACCCCCCTCCGGCGTCGTGCCGGATCCCTACTCCATCTCCCTGCCGAGGCTCGCGGGCACGCGCTCGCCGATCTTCGCGCCGGCCAGCCGATGCGTGCGGACCTTGAGCTGGCGGTCGCCCTGCTTGACGGTCACGTTGTCGGCGGCCCGCCACTCGTCGTTCCACCAGAAGACGGTCTGGTTGTTCAGGTTCAGGTCCGGGCGGTCCGAGAAGTCGGCGGTGAGCTCGATGGGGACCTGGAAATCGTTCGCCTCCGGGGGCGAGACCTGGATGTCCACCTGCATGGCGTCGCGATCGGTCACGCTGAGCGTGATGGTGGCGGGGTTGCGCAGCGGGTTCTTGTGGATCTTGACCGCGAACCGGCCGACGCGGGCGCTCCCCTCGCCGTTGGCGGAGACGAAGAGCACGGTGCTGGCGCCGGGCTGACCGTGGACGGGCGGCTCGGGATCCTCGGTCTGCGTGCCGCCGAAGCCGGAGGCGTCGGGCTGGCCGGGGAGCGTGACCTGCGGCGAGACGGGATCGCGGCCGCAGCCGGTGAGCAGCAGGGCGAGCGTGCCGAGCAGGAGTGCGGAGCGGACTTGGAGGAGTCGCATCGTGAGCCTCGTGTCTGCTGCGGTGAGTCGGCGCGGGTCGGGGTGACCGTGGGGCGCGCCTGTCGGTGGTGAGTCACCGCAGGCGCGATGCCGTTCGCGGGGCGGGCCCCGGCGCGCAGGACGCACTTCCAGCGATCCCGGGCGGGCGCGTGTCGCGAACGGCTTGCGGGGGCGCGATGCGGTGTGCAGGGCGGGGCTTGCAGCGTGCGAGGGCGGCGTCGGGCGCGGGTTGGGGGAATCCACCGAGTGCAGACTTCACGGCTGGGCGGAAAGGCCCGGGTTCCGCGACGGCGATCGCTTGGGCCGGCGATCGTATTCACGGGCGGTTGCAGCAGCGGTCGCGCGGGCGGACCGGCGGGGGCGCGAGTGCGGGCAACGCTCGGGCGGGTCTTCCTGGCCCGCCTCTCGCTGACGCTCGCGACGCCCCGGGCCGTCCATGGCCCGGGGCTGCTCTCGACTGCCCGCACTCGCGCCCCCGCCGGTCCGCCCGCGCGCTAGCGTTCGAGTTCGCCCGGGAGCCTCGTCCACTCGGGTGCGCTGTCGGGGGTCGCGTCGGGCTCGAGGCCGGCGGCGTAGCGGGCGTCCTGGTCGGCAAGGAACACGGGCCAGTGCGTGAGCGGATCGGGGTACGCGAGGAGGGCGCGGACGCGGGCGGCGAGGCGCCAGGCGGACTCGCCTTCGGCGCCGAGGGCCTGGAGGGCGCGGGCGAGCGGCTCGCGGAGCAGGAGCTCGTCGTAGAGCCGCAGCGCGCGGCGGCCCGCGGGCTCCGGATCGGGTGCGAACGCCCGGCCGCAGGACTCGAGCAGGAGCCAGGCGGCGTGCGCGGCGCGCTCTGCGGGCGCTTGCTCGGGCCGGTGGGCGCGCCAGGGCTCGAGGCGCTCGGCGAGCCGTGCGCGGGCACGCGGGAGGTCGGGCTCGGGCCAGGTGAGGAGCGCCCGCGCCCGGCCGGCGAGTGGCTCGAGCGCATCGGCCAGGGCGTCGCGCGCGGCCGGCGTGTGGCCGGTGTACGCGGCGACGGCCTCGGCGAGACGCTCCTGCGCGGGGCGGACGGAGAGCAGCCACAGCGCGCGCTCGAGGTCGGGCAGGCCCTCCGCCGGCAGCGCGCGCGCGAGCTCGTCCCACGGCCGGCCGTCGCGCGGGACCTCGCTCCAGTCGAGCAGCACGCGCGAGCCGAACGCGGGGAGCTCCACGCGCAGGCCGTGCTCGCGCAGCTCGCCCGCCCGCAGCAGGTGCTCGTGCCCGCGGACGACGTCGCGGCAGCGGAGCAGCGCGTCGCCGGGCAGGTGCGCGAACCCGAGACCCTCGAGCAGCGCACGCTGGCGCTGTGCGCGCGAGCCGTCGGGGCGGACCTCGGCGTAGGCGGCCGAGACGCGGATGCGGCCGCGCGCCTCGGCGTAGCGGTTGTGGTAGAGGACCAGCGCCGAGCCCGAGGCGTCGCGATTCGAGTACGCGATCACGTCCTCGTTCACGCGGCCGGAGGCGTCCCGGCAGTCGTAGAGCAGGAAGTCCTTCGAGCCGGAGAAGCGGGAGCGGCCGTGAAGCAGCGGCACGATCCGCCGCCAGTGCTCGCGCTCGAGGCCCTCGTCCACCGGCTCGTCGCGCTGCGCGCGGCGGAACTCCATGCCGTAGCGCTCCTCGAAGCCCTCGATCTGGCCGTGGCCGAACATGGGCAGCCCCGGCAGCGTGGCCATGAGCGTGCACACGCCGAAGTACTTCTCGCCGCGGCCGAACTGGTCCACGGCGGTGCGCTCGTCGGGGTTGTTCAGGTAGTTCACCCAGCGCTCGAGGATGCGCGGGTCGAACGCCAGCGTGTCGCGCAGCACCCGGCGGAAGTCGGCGTTCCGCTCGTCACGCAGCAGGACCATGAACGCGCTGTTGTAGACGCGGTGCATGCCGAGCGTGCGCACGAAGTAGCCCTCCATGAGCCAGAACGCCTCGGCCAGGAGCAGCGTGCCGGGCGCCTCGGCGGCGACCCGGTCCACCACCTCGCGCCAGAACTCGTGCGGCATGGCGCGCTCGAAGCGGGCCCGGGTCATGCCGTGGCCGGCGCGCGACGGGATGCCGCCGCCGCTCCCGGGCTCGGGGTACCAGAGCCGCTGGATGTGGTGCTTCGCGAGCGTCATGGCGGCGTCGAAGCGGATGACGGGCGAGCGCCGCGCCACCTCGAGGATGGCGCGGATCACCGCCTCGCGCGCGGCGGGGTTCAGGTAGTCGAGCTGCGCCGTGTCGTTCCACGGGAAGCCGGTGCCGTCGTTGCCATGGTAGACGTAGCGCGTCTCGCCGCTCGCCCGGTCCATGCGGCGGAAGACGACGGCGGCGTCGCTCCGGTCCCAGTAGTGGTCCTCGACCCGGATGGAGACGCGGGGGTCGTCCGAGAGCTCGTGGCCCTCGAAGCGGTAGGCGGGATAGGGCGGGTCCGGCCGGGACAGGAACCACTCCGGGTGCTCCACGAGCCAGCGCGAGTCGAGCCCCATGTGGTTCGGGACCATGTCGCTCGCGAGCCGGATTCCGCGCGCGCCGGCGCGCTCGCGGAGCCGCGTCCACGCCGCCTCGCCGCCCAGCTCGCCGGCGATGACGTAGTCGTGCACGGCGTACGCGGACGCCGCCGCCTCGGGGTTCCCGGCGAGCTGCTTAATGCGGCGCGAGGCCGGGCTCCGCTCCCAGACGCCGATGAGCCACAGCGTGTTGATGCCGAAGGCGGCGAGCCGGTCGAGCTCCTCGTCGGGCACCTGGTCGAGCCGCGCGACCTCGCGCCGGTAGCGGCGCGCGAGCTGGTCGAGCCACACGAGCGTGCTCTTCGCGATCATCACCGTGCGGCGCATCCACTCGGCGTCGGCGCTGAAGCGGTCGTGCTCGGCGTCCAGCCCGGCGTAGTCGGGGGCTTCCGCGTGCTCGCCCCAGCGGCGTGGCCCGCGCTCGGCCCACCAGCGCTCCTCCTCGAGCCGGAGGTCGAACGCGAGCCGCATGCGCTTGAGCAGGCTGCCGATCCAGGCGCCCCACCGGCGTGCCACGAATTCGAGCTGCCCGGCGAGCGAGCGCGGGGAGGCGCGCACCGGCGCGCGCAGGAACTCGAGCAGCGTGAGGCCGCTCGTGCCGACCGTGGCGCGCCCGGCGAAGAAGCGCTCGAGCGCGTCGAGCCCCGCGGCGTAGGGCGCCTCCGCGGCGAGCGGGGCGGCGTCGAAGAGCTCGTGGTAGGCGACCGCGGCCGGGTTCGTGTCCGCGAGCGAGAGGAGCAGCAGCTCCTCGACCGCGACCTCGGCGTGCGGGCGGCCCTCGCTCGCGCCTGAGAGCCACGCTTCGGGCGCGAGCCGGCCGCGGTGGACGGCGGCGGGTGGGAAGCGCGCCACGAAGCGTAGCAGGAGCGCCCGCGCGGCCTCGCGCCCGAGCCGGCCTTCGAGTGCGCCGACCGCGTCGCGGAAGGCGTGCGGCTCGCGCTCGCGCCGCCACTCGGCGATCACCAGGTGCGCGACCTCGTCGAGCAGCCCGAGCGCGAACAGGTCCGCCGCCGAGGCGGCGACGTACTCCGGCCCCGACGCGCGCAGCGCGGCGGCGAAGCGGTGCGCCGCCTCGGGCCGCGCGAGCACGGCGTGCCCCGACGAGGCGAACAGCGTCTCGTCGAACCGGCATCGCTCGCGCACCGCGCGCGCGACGTGGAACTCGTACGGCCAGCGGGCCTCGGTCACGGCGCTCCTCGTGGTGGGCGCGCGAGTGTAGCAGCGCCCGGCTCCGCGGCCCGCGCGGCCGAGGGACGGGGTGCGCTGCGACATCCGGCTAGCGCGTCGTGCGTGAGTGCGCGGCGCCGGCGGCCGCGAGCCGGCGCGCGAGCAGCTCGGCGGCGGCCGGACCCTTGAGCTCCACGCGCAGGGACTCCGCGGCGGGCACGGCGGCCGAGTCCAGCACACCCCTCGACGCCATCTTGCGGGCGATGAACGCCATCTGCGCGCGCGCCCAGGGGCGGAGCGCGCCCTCGGCGTCCACGCGTCCCCGCCAGCGGCTCGGGCTCGGCACGAGCACGGTGAGGAACAGGGACTCGTCGAGCGAGAGCTCGACGGGGTCCTTCTCGAAGTAGAACGCCGCGGCCTCGGCGGCGCCGTGCACGCCGGGGCCCCACTCGATGATGTTCAGGTAGATCTCGAGCAGGCGGTCCTTGGAGAGCCCGGTGAGGTTCTCGAGCACCCAGGCGAGCACCACCTCCTGGGCCTTCCGCGACAGCGTGCGCCGGTGGCCCAGGTAGAGGTTGCGCGCGAGCTGCATGGTGATAGTGCCCGCGCCGCGCCGGAACCCGCCCGCGCGCAGGTTCTCGGCGATCGCGCCCTGGATGGCCGAGGCGTTGAACCCGCGGTGCTTGTAGAACCCGCCATCCTCGTTGGTGAGCACCGACTCGCGGAGCAGCGGGCTGATCCGCTCGAGCGGCCGGAAGCTCGGGCTCTCGGGCGCCAGCTCGCGCACCACGGGCCCCTTCGGCACGTGGATGGTGGCGACGAACGGGCCCGCGAGCCGGTGGAGCGGGAGCCGTGCGCGGTCGGTGCCCAGCGCCAGTCCGTGCGACACGACGCCGGCGGTGAAGCGCGTGGACTCGGGCTCGGCGACGTCCACGTCGAGCGAGGCGCGCCAGTCCCACGAGCCGCGCACGTCGAGGTCCTCGAGCGGCCCCAGCATGGCCGGCGGCAGACTCTCCTGGATGCCGTCCGGGGTGAGTCCGCGCGCCTCCAGGGCGAGGCGGAAGCGCGGACCCGCGCGGTGCACCTCGCCGGCGAGCGCGAGCTCGAACTGACCCACGCGCACGCGCGTGTCGTCGGCGATGCGCACGATCCCGGCGTGGCGGTCCTGCGAGACGCGGCCCTCGACCGTCACCTCGAGCCGGGAGAGGGCGCGCACGGGCCCGCCCAGGTCGAAGCTCGCGCGGCCGGTGAGGCGGTCGTCGCGCCGCCAGTCGAGCGTGAGGTCGAACGGCACGTCGCGCACGCCGGCGAGGCGCCCGGTCGCGACGAGCCTCGCCCCGCCGCCCCGCTGCGAGAGCGTGAGCAGATCGAGCCGGGCGAAGAGCGAGTCGCCGCGCGCGAGCTCGAGCCCGGCGAGCCGCACCTCGGGCAGGTGGCGCGCCGGCACGAGCAGCGCCTCCGCGACCTGCGCCGCGGCGGCGCGCACGCGCGGCGAGGCCGGGCCCGACTTCGCCTCATCGGGCGCGGTGAAGCCCTCCGGGCGGTCGGCCGCCGGCAGCCGCACACTCACCTCGTCCAGCTCGAGCCGCGCGATGCGGGGCCGCAGGCTCGTGAGCCGCGGCGCGAGCGCGACCGTGACGCGGCCCGCGCGCAGCACGGGCTCGGGCGGCACGCGGCGGTCGAGCTCGAGCCCGCGCACCTCGACGCCGAGCGGCCAGCGGAACGAGAGCGCGTCCCAGCGCGCGTCGAGCCCGCGCGCGGCCGCCGCGGCGCGCAGCCGCGCCGTCACGACCGGCGCCACGATCCACGGCAGGACGAGCACGAGGAGCAGCACGGCCGCGCCGGCGATGAGCCAGGCGCGGCGCGTCAGGAGCGGGCGCGGGGGACGGGGCATGCCCCGGGCACACTACGCAGGCGCGCGTGCGCGCGCCAGACGGCCGGCAGGCGGTCGCCTACGGGCGCCCCGACCGCGTCACGGCGTGCCCGTGCGTGCTCCCGGGCGCCGGCGGCCAGCCGCCGGCCGGCGGCGTCAGCGCACCGGCTCGGGACGCGCCGACTGCCACTCGCGCCAGAGGTCGGCGGCCTCGTTCACGAACGAGAGGTGGCGCGGGACCCAGCCCAGCTCGCGCCGGGCCTTGGAGGACGAGACCAGCAGGTCGTTGAGGAGCGCCTGGCCGAGCGCGCCGTGCGCGCGCACCAGGTCCGCGGCCGGCCACGGCACGGCCTTCGCGCCGGTCGCCTCGGCCACCGCCTCGGCCAGCTCCTTCACCGTGTGACGCGACTCGTCGGCGAGCAGGTAGCGCTCGCCGGGCGCGGCGTGCTCGAGCGCCAGCGCGTAGGCGTCCGCCACGTCGTCGCGGTGGACGAGGCTCCAGTGCTGCGCGCCGTCGCCGGCGTAGGTGACCGTGCGCGCGTCGTGGGCCTCGGCGAACCAGCCGCCGAGGATGCCGCGGTGCTCGCCGTAGACGAGGGCGGGGCGCAGGACCACGACCTCCACCTCGTGCGCGGCGAGGTCGAGCGCGATCTCCTCGTGCGCCGCGCGCCACTGGACGAGCGGCAGCGGGGCGAGCGGCGTCTCCTCGTCCGCGAGCCCGTCGCGGCCGTGGCCGTGCACCCACGCCGCGCTCGTGTAGAGCACGCGTCGCACGCGGCCGTCGAGCGAGGCCAGGCGCAGCGCCTCGAGCGCCGCCTGGTCCGCGAGCGCCGGGCCCGCGTCGGGGTCGAAGGCGGCGTGCACGGCGACGTCACAGTTCTGGAGCACGCCGAGCCACTCGCCGTCCTGCGTGAGGTCGCCGATCACCGGCTCGAGCCCCGCCGCCTCGAGCGCGGGGGCGCGCTCGCGCCGCCCGGTGAGGCCGAACACCTGATGGCCCTGGCGCGCGAGGCGGGCGGCGATCGCGCTGCCGATGTAACCCGTGGCTCCGGTGACGAAGATGCGCTGCTTCATGGTGCCGCTCCCCTGGCCCACGCGAGACTCGCTCACATGGTTTCGGCCCGGCGTCGCCAGGCCTCTAGGCCGATGTTCGGGAGCGTGGGACCTGACTTTCCAACGCCTCGGATGCGCGCGTATTCCGCCGCGCTCGTCAGGTGTGGGTGAATCCGGACGCCGCTCCGAGCGCGATGCGCGCGCAGGGGTTACGGAGCGGATCGCCTTCCGGATGAGTCCGGTCAGGAACGCCCGGCGGCGGGCGGCGCGAGCGCGGCTTCAGTCGCCGCGGTAGGTGCAGCGCGCCGTGCAGGTCTCGTGCACGGTGATCGCCGCCAGGTGCGGCACGAGCGGCCCGAGCCGCCGCCACAGCCAGCGCGCGAGCAGCTCCGAGGTGGCGTTCTCGAGCCCCGGCACGTCGTTCAGCACGCGGTGGTCGAGCTCCTGCCTGAGCACCGGCTCGACGCGGGCGGCGATCTCGCCGAAGTCCACGAGCCAGCCGAGGCGCTCGTCCACCTCGCCCGCCACGCAGACCTCGACTCGGAACGAATGACCATGCATGCGGAAGCACTTGTGCTCGGGCGGCACCATGGGCAGGCGGTGCGCCGCCTCGAAGCGGAACTCCTTCACCAGCTCGACGCGCACGGATCAGGCTCCTGGCGGGGGCTCACGCATGGCGCGCGGGGTCGGGGATGCCGGCTTCGCGGAAACCCTTCGCGCGCAGCCGGCAGCTGTCGCACGCGCCGCAGGCGAGCCCGGCGGGCGAGGGATCGTAGCACGAGTGGGTCAGCGAATAGTCCACGCCGAGCGAGAGGCCGAGCCGGATGATGCCGGCCTTGTCGAGGGCCATGAGCGGCGTGTGCACGGTGAAGCGCGCGCCTTCGACGCCGGCGCGCGTGCCCAGGTTCGCGAGCGCCTCGAACGCGCGCACGAACTCCGGCCGGCAGTCGGGGTAGCCCGAGTAGTCGAGCGCGTTCATGCCGGCGACGAGGTCGGTGGCGCCGAGCGTCTCGGCGAGGCCGAGCGCGAGCCCCAGGAACACGGTGTTGCGCGCGGGCACGTAGGTGGCCGGGATCGCGGCCGCCATGGCCGCGACGTCGCGCCCGCGCGGCACGGGCAGGTCCGCGGTGAGCGCCGAGCCGCCGATCGCGGTCAGGTCCACGCGCACCTCGCGATGGTCGAGCGAGCCGAGCGCGGCCGCCACGCGCCGCGCCGCGGCCAGCTCCACCCGGTGGCGCTGGCCGTAGTCCACCGCCAGCGTGTGGCAGGCGTGGCCCTGCTGCCGCGCCCACGCCAGGCAGGTCGTGGAGTCGAGGCCGCCCGAGAGCAGCACCACGGCCGGACGCGGCGCGCTCATACGCCCCGCTTGGCGCCCCACAGCCAGACGTGGAGCCGCGGCGAGAGCCGGAGCCCCTCGCGCTGGCAGAGCTCGGCGAGCGCGAGCGCGCGCGAGCGGACGGCGGCGTCCGTCATCCCCTCGGGCATCAGCATCACGCGCTCACGAGGCAGGGCGTGCTCGCGCACGAGCCGTGTCACCGCCTCGTCGTCACCCTCGGCCACGACCAGCTTCACCCACGTGTTCGGGTCGCCGAGGAAGCGCGCGGCGTGCGCCCACGTCTCCTCCCAGCGCCCGGTCACGCCCGGGAGCTTGGGCGACCAGACGTGGAAGAGCCGCTCGTGCCGCGAACACGGCGGCGCCACACCGCTCGTCTCCACCTCGACGCGCGGCCACAGGCCCACCGCCGCGGCGAGCAGCCGGTCCACGCCCGGATGCTCGAGCGGCTCGCCGCCGGTCACGACGAGGAGCGGTGCCTCGCCGCTCGCGCGCAGCGCCGCGAGCGCGCCGGCGAGCGACAGCTCGCGCCCCGCGGCCGGATCCCACGTGTAGCGCGTGTCGCACCAGCGGCAGCCCACGTCGCAGCCCTGGAGCCGCAGGAAGTGCGCGGGGGTGCCGGCGGAAGGGCCCTCGCCCTGGAGCGAGCGGAAGATCTCCGCCACGCGGAGCGCGGGCCCGGGCGCGCCCGCGGGCGCCGCGGCGCCGGCCGTGGCCGGGCTTCCCATGGGATCAGGATCCGCGTGCACGGCGGTCTCCGCTCAGGGCTCGCGGAACTCGGCGGCGGCGAACGCGGGCACCACCTCGACCTGGTTCGTGAACACGGTCAGCGAGTCACGCCGGTGCGCGGTGGGGAACCAGAGCCCGCCGTGCTCCTCCCAGCCCTCCCACGTATAGCCCACGGGCGGCGGCGCGTCGCCCTCGAGCACCATCTCCCAGAACGCGACGCGGTGGTCGGCGCGATCCACGTACACCCAGTAGCGGTCGCCCGGCGTGAGCCCCACGCCCCGGAACGAGAGCGCGAGCCGGTCGCAGGGCACGCCGGCCATGATCGTGTCGCCGGCCCAGGCGAGCGTGACCCCCGGGTCGCGGAGCTTGTAGGGCATGAGCATCCAGTAGGTGTCGTTCACCCACAGCGCCTCGCCGCGGCGGAGGAGCTTGCCGAGCGAATCGGGAGCTTCGATCCGCTGGCCGTCCACCCACGCCATGCCGCCCGTCGTGTCGCCCACCACGTGCACGATGACGAAGCGCTGGCCCTGCCGGTTGACGCCCTCGACCCGGTGCCAGCCGGTGCGCTTGTCCCACGCGTGCCGGCGGCTGCTGCGCACCGAGTCGCGCACCATGGAGCGGAACGTCCAGCGCAGCCCGGGCGCCGCCTCCCAGCGCGCGCGCCCGCCGAGCGACTCGAGCACGCGCTCGGCGACGGCCACCGCGCGCGGGTCCGAGCCGTCCGGGACGGGCACGGCGCGCGGGGCGCAACCGGCGAGCAGCGCGAGCGCCGCGCAGGCCGCGAGCCGCGCCGGCCGCGGCATCAGTGCCGGCCGCCCCGCCGGAGGTCGAATTCCTTCTCGCAGTTGAAGCACTTCCAGTGGTAGGTCTCCTGGTCGGGCGGCCAGCTCACCCAGTCGTGCCGGCCGCAGCCGGGGCAGGAGATGTGCTCGCGCACCGGGCGCGCCGGATCGGTCTTGGCGGACTCGCTCATGGGAACTCGGGACCTCGCGTGTGGGATGGGACGGGCCAGTATAGGCGCCGTTCCCGCGCCGTGCGAGCCCCGCGCGGTCGCTCCGCGCCCGCTGCCGGGTGCCGCGGGCCGGGTCGCGCGGACACCTCGCTCGCGCCCGCCCGGCGGCCGCGCGAAGGGTGCTAGCATCGCCCCCATGTGGACGGCGATCGGCGCGCTCACGCTCCTCGCGTGCGCCATCCCGGCCGGCCGGGATCCCCACGAGGCGAAGCGGCAGGAGCTGGTGGACGCGCTCGCCGCGCAGGGCATCCACGACCCGGCCACGCTCGCGGCGCTGCGCGCCGTGCCGCGGCACGAGTTCGTGCCCGAGGACGTCCGCCGCTACGCGTACGAGAACGCGCCGCTCCCGATCGGCCGCGGGCAGACGATCTCGCAGCCCTACATCGTCGCCACGATGACGCAGGCGATCCGCCCGCGGCCCGGGCTGCGCACGCTCGAGATCGGCACCGGCTCGGGCTACCAGGCAGCGGTGCTGGCCCAGGCGGGCTGCCGCGTGTATTCGATCGAGATCCTCGCCGAGCTGGCCGCGCGCGCGAGAGAGACGCTGGCGCGACTCGGGTACGACTCGGTCGAGGTGCGGCACGGGGACGGCTACCTCGGCTGGCCGGAGGCGGCGCCGTTCGACGCCATCGTGGTCACGGCGGCGCCCGAGCAGGTGCCCGAGGCGCTGCTCGAGCAGCTCGCGCCCGGCGGCCGGCTCGTGGCGCCGGTGGGCGGCGAGCACGCCGGCCAGGAGCTGGTGCTGATCGAGAAGGCCGCGGACGGCACGCTCCGGAGCCGCGAGCTGCTGCCGGTGCGCTTCGTGCCGATGCGGCGCCCCTCCGACACGGCGCGCTGACCGCCGCGCGCCGGGGGCGGTCAGGGCATGCGCTCGGCGCGGCGGCGGTAGACGCCCAGGCAGCGGTCCTGCACCACGCGATAGCCCGCCGCCACGAGGCGCGCGGCGGCGGCATCGTGGTGGATGCCGGTCTGGAGCCAGACCACGCGCGGCCGGCGCTCGGGCGGGAGCGCGATCAGCTCGTCGGCGTGGGCCGGGATGGCCTCGACGGGCCGGAACACGTCGAGCACGTCCACGCCCGGCGGCAGCTCCGCCACCGTGGCGAGCGTGCGCGCGCCCAGGGCCTCGGGCAGCTTCGGGTTCACGCCGATCACCCGCACGCCGCCCGCCGCGAGCAGGGCCGGGATCGAGTACGCGGGCGCGTCCGGGTCGCGGGCGTCCTTGATGCCGAGCACGGCGACCGTGCGCGCGTCGCGGGCGATGCCGACGAGCGCCGCCTCGTCCGCGACCAGCTCGCCGGTCACGCGCCGGCTCCGGCGCCGCGCGGTTCCGCCGGGCCGCTCGCGAGCGCGTCCAGGCCGCGGGTGAGGATCGCGGCGAGCCGCGCCGTGAACGCCGAGCGCGGCAGCACGGCGTCGGCGCCCGCCGCGAGCGCGTCGCGGCGGAGCGCGGTCTCGACGTGCGAGTGGAAGCCCACGACCGGCGTGCCGGGCGCGACGCGCTTCGCCTCGGCGAGCCGCTCGAGCGCGGCCGGCGCATGGAGGTCGAGGACGACGAGCGAGACGTCGCCGCCGGCGAGCCGGTCCGCGAGCTTCTCCGCGCGCACGAGCTCGAGCGCGATGCCGGCGGACTTCGCGGTGGCGGCGATGCGCGTGGCGAAGAAGAGGTCGGGGACCAGGGCCACGACGAGGCGCGGTGCGGACGGCATGGCGCGAGCCTGCGCCGCGGCCGGCGCCGGGGTCAACCGGGGGCCGGCCGCGCGTCCGGCCCCGGCTCGCGCCGCTCGAGGACGCGCGCGGCGAGTGCGAGCAGGGCGGCGGCGAGGACGCCCGCCCCGCCGAGGAGCAGGAACGCCGTGCCGGGCGCGAGGCCCGTGGCCGGGGCGCGATGCGCGAGCGCCACCCAGGCCGAGCCCTGGACGAGCATCGCCAGCGCGCTCCAGGCGCGCCCCGCGCCGCCGAGCATGGCACGCGGGTCGGTCCACCCGGGATCGCCGAAGCGGGCACCCAGGGCGAGACCGGTGGCCATGGTGCCGGCCGCGGCGCCGAGCCCGAACACGCCCGCGTCCAGCCACTGCGCCGGCTCGAGCCGGAGCGTGAGCCCCACGACCGCGAGCGCGGCCGCCACGAGGCCCGCCCCGGCGAGCCCGACGCCGAGCGCGCGCAGCCGCACCCAGCGCGCGGCGCCCACCGGCGAGACGCGCGCCCAGTGCAGGCCGTCGCGCTCGAGCGGCAGCGCGCGCGCGGCCAGGTCGTGGCCGAGGCTCACCGAGAGCGCCACGAGCATGTCGCGCGCGAGCACGAGTGGCGGGAGCGGGGCGAGCGGCAGCACCACGAGCGGCAGCAGGAGCCAGAGCGCGAGCCCCGCGAGCGCGTCGAGCGCCACCGGCCACTCGCGCGCGGCGAGCGCGGCGTCACGCTTCAGGAACGCCGCGGCCAGCGTCGACGCCGGCCGCGCGCTCGCGGGGGACGTGCGCGCGGCCGGCACGGCGGCGCGCGCCTGCACCACGCCCAGGAGGCGCGAGGCGGCCCAGCCGCTCAGCGCCGCCGCCGCGAGGAGCGCCACGGCGCAGGCGAGCGCCGCCTCGGCGGCGCGTGCGGGTGCGCCCGCCACCGCGCGCGCGGCCCACGTCGCCGGCCACCAGGCCGGTGGCGCCGGGAGCGCGGCGAGCGCGGCGGCAAGGTCACCGCCCGCGGCGGGCAGGCGCGGGAGCCAGAACGCGTTCGCGAGCCAGCCGGCCACGAACGCCAGCGTGGCGAGGAGCGCGAGCGATTCGCGCAGCCGCGCCCCGGGCACGAGCGAGAGCAGCGGGAGCGCGAGCGCGGTGCCGAGCGCCAGCGGGAGCGCCCAGGCGGCGAGGAGCGCCAGCGCCACGCCCGCCGCGGGCGGCGCGCCCCAGACGAGCGCGTAGGCGAGCGTGGCCGGCGCGGCCACGGCGAGCGCCGGCGGCGTCGTGCGCGGCAGCGTGGTCACGAGCTTCCACAGCAGCACCTGCGCGCCCGAGAGCGGCGCCGCGCGCAGCCGGTCCAGGTCGGGATCGGTGCTCGCGGCGGCCACGACCACGTGCACGTCGCCCACCACGAGCATGAGCATGGCGAGCGTGAACGCCCAGGCGAGAAGCGTCTCCGCCACCGCGCGCGGGACCCCGGCCCCGGCCGCGGCGCCGAAGAGGGCCAGGAACGCGAGCGTCGCCGCCGCGGCGAAGCCGAGCGTGAGCCCGACGAGCGCGGCGCCGGCACGGGGCCGGCCCGCGTGCCAGAGCGAGCGACGCGCGAGCGTCCATGCCGTGCGCGCGAGCGCGCGCGTGTTCATCCCGGCTCCGCGCCGGCGCCGGGGTCGGCGCCGCCCAGCTCCAGGAACACCTCCTCGAGCGTGCGATCGCTCCGGCCCGCGCGCAGCTCGTCCAGCGTGCCGTGGGCCACGACGCGCCCGGCGCGGAGGATCACGACCTCGTCGCAGAGCCGCTCGGCCACGTCGAGCAGGTGCGTGCTCACGAGCACGCCGCCCCCCGCCGCGGCGTGCTCGCGCAGCAGGTCCTTCAGCGCGCGTGCGGACGGCGGGTCGAGCCCGGTGAGCGGCTCGTCGAGGAGGAGGAGCGGCGGCGAGTGCAGCAGCGCCGCGATCACGGCGGTCTTCTGCCGCATGCCGAGCGAGTAGCCCTCGAGCGTGCGGTGCGCCTCGCGCGCGAGCCCCAGCCGCTCGAGCAGGCCCTCGGCGCGTCGCTCGGCGGCGTCGGCGGGCAGGTCGTAGAGCGCCGCCACGAACGCGAGGAACTCGCGCGCCGTGAGCCGGTCCTGGACGAGCGGCCGGTCGGGCACGAACCCCAGCCGCGCCTTCGCCGCGCGCGGCTCGCGCGCGAGGTCGGCGCCGGCCACGACGATCCGGCCGGCGTCGGGCGCCAGCAGCCCGGCCACACAGCGGAGCGTCGTGGTCTTGCCGGCGCCGTTCGCGCCCAGGAAGCCCACGAGGCGCCCAGGCTCCACGCGCAGCGAGACGCCGGCCACCGCCTCCAGCCGGCCGAAGCGGCGCACCAGCGACTCGACGACGAGCGGCGCCGTGGGAAGGGTCACGTCTCGAGCGCGCGAACGAGCGCGGGCAGGCTGCGGTCGTAGCGGTAGGCGACGTTCATGTGCCCGTCGTCGAACTCCTCGAACACGTGCGCGATCCCGAGCCGCTCGAGCTCGCGCGCGAACGCGCGCGCGCCGTGGTGCAGGTGGAACTCGTCGCGAGTGCCGCAGTCGAGCCACACGAGCCGCATGCCGCGCAGCGCCTCCGCCGCGGCCGGGAGCCGGCGGAGCGGGTCCCAGGCGAGCCAGCGCTCCCACACGTCCGGTCGCGGGAGCCCGGTCGCGAGGTCGAACGGGAGCCCGATCCCCAGCTCGGCGCCCGGCTCGGGCGAATAGCTCGCCGCCATGCCGACGATGTTGAGCGTGAGCATGTCGTCCTTCCCCTTCTGCGGCTTCGCCTCGAATCGCTCGAGGAAGCGGCTCACGCCGCCGGCCTCCTGGAGCACCGAGCAGGCCTTCGGCAGGTCCACCTGGTAGCAGTACTCGAACAGCATGTCGCCGCTGTGGCAGGCGAGCGCGCCGAAGACGTCCGGGTGGCGCATCGCGAGGTGGAGCGCGCCGTAGCCGCCCGAGGACTTGCCCGCGACCGCGCGGCGCTCGCGCGCGGCGAGCGTCCGGTAGGTGCGGTCCACCCACGGCACCAGTTCCCCGACCACGTGCGACTCGTAGCGGCCGGTCGCGGAAGAGTCCATGTACTGCGAGCCCCCGTAGCGCGTGAAGCAGTCCGGCATCACGAGGATGGCCTCGGGCGCGCCCGCGGCCACGAGCGCGTCCATGCGGTCGTCGAGCGAGGGGCTCCAGGGATTGTCGTTGAGCAGCATGCGGCCGCGCCCGCTGAAGCCGGTGAGCACGATCACCACCGGGTAGCGCCGGTCCCGCGAGCCGTCGTAGGAGGGCGGCAGGTAAACGGGCACGCGCCGCACGTGCGGGTCCCCCGCGGCGTTCCCGCGCAGGAGCTCGCTCTCGAACCGCGTCACCTCCACACGTCCGTGCGTCATCGTCCGCCTCCGGGGTGGAACTCCGCGATCCCGCTCGCCGCCGGCCGCCGCGAGCGGAGCACCGAGTCGAGCCTCGCCGCGATCGGGTCCGCACGCCAGCCCGGCACGAGCGCCTGGAACCGGGCCAGGTGCAGGGTGGCCGGCTCGTCGAGACGGGCGGCGACCAGGCCCTCGGCCAGGTCGCGGCGGGCGAGCCAGTCGTTCGGCTTGAGCTCGACCGCGACCCGGGTCTCGAGCATGGCGTACTTGGCGTTCACGCGCTGGAGCAGCAGGCCCAGCATCGCGTGCGCCTCGGGGCTCCCGACGCCGGCGCGCACCGCCTCCACGAGCTCGCGCCGCGCCCGCAGCGTGTCGCCCGATTCGAGCGAGGCCCTGGCCTTCCGCAGCCACAGGATGCGCGCGGCGCCGTCGTCGCGTGCGCCCCACTCGCGCCAGGCACGCTCCGCGAGCGCGCGCCGGCCGCTCCAGAGCGAGGCCCAGCCCAGCCAGTACCAGTGGTCGGCGCGCTCGCCGCCCTCCTCGAGCCCGCGCCGGAACGCCCACGCCGCGCCGGCGGGCCGCTCGAGCAGCAGCAGGTCGCCGCCCACCTGGAACAGGCGGTCGCGCGCGTTCGCATAGAGCCGCTCGAAGCCGGCGCCGTCCCAGAACAGGAACTCGGCCGGGTGCCGGCCGGCGGTGCTCTCGGCGTACGCCGAGTAGAAGTGCGACTCCAGCGTGTCGTCACGGTAGAGGTGGCGCACCGAGGGCCCGTTCCCCATCTGGAACCCGGCCCAGGGCGGGAGATTCGCGAAGAAGAGCCGCGTGCCCGGCTCGGGTCGCGGCAGCGCCTGCCGGAGCCCGTCGCGGAGCCGCCCCGAGAGCGCGGCGGCCCGCTCCAGATAGAACGAGGTGACGTGCGAGGTCCCGCTCCACGGGTCCTCGCGGAGCGCGAACGCGCGCGGCGCCACCCCGGCCGCGTGCCAGACGAGGAGCACGGCCGCGAGCGCGATCCAGCCCCGGCGCCCGAGCCGCGCCGAGGCGAGCGCAACCCCGATCGCCCCGCCGACCGCGGCGAGCGTGAAGTGATAACCGCTCCACATCCACGCCACCGGCCACGCGGGGAGCGCGAACGCCGCGCACCAGAGGAGCGCGAAGCCTGCCGCGACGCGCGGGGCGGGCCGGCGCGCGCCGCGTGGCTCCGCGGCCGCCACGGCGTCCGCGCGTTCCGGGAGCCAGGCCGCCACGAGCGCGAGCAGCGCCAGGGCGGCGAGCGAGGGCCGCGCCTCGACCCAGGCGCGGAGCCAGCCGGCGGCGTGCTCGACGCCCGCGAGCGCCTGCGCCAGATGGAGCGCGCTCGCGCCCAGGTGCGCGGCGTCGAAGACGAGCCGCGTCGCCGCCGGCGAGCCCTGGCGGAGCGCCCACTCGCCGGCGAGCCAGGGGAGCACGGCGAGCGCGAACGGCAGCGTGCGCGATAGCGAGCGTCGTGCGGGCTCGCCCACGATCCAGCGGCTCCACGCGAACAGCAGCAGCGGCAGCGGGAGCGCCGACTGCTTGGCGAGCGTGGCGGCCGCGTACACGAGCCACGCCGCGCGCGTGTGCCCGCGCCGGAAGAGCGCGAGCGCGCCGAGCGCGCCGGCGAGCGCGAGCAGGTCCTGGCTGCACGAGGCCCAGGCCAGGTTCACGCGCTGGAACGGGAGCAGCGCGAACCACAGCACGCCCGCCAGCACCGGCGCGGCGGGGCCCGGGTCGCGCCGGGGGACGAGCGCGCGCATCAGGTCGGCGAGGAGCGCGAGCGAGCCAAGGAAGACGGCGAAGGAGGCGAGGTGGAAGAGGAGCGGCCCGCCACCCGAGAGCGGCCCGAGCAGCGCGAACCAGGCCTCACGCGAGAGCGGCCGGAAGTGGTTGCCGACCCCGCCCGGCTCCCCGAGGGCGCCGAGCAGACCGTGCCGGCGCACCTGCTCGAGGAACAGGTAGTCGTCGTTGACGAAACCGGCACCGAGCGCTCCCGCGTAGAGGACGGCGAGCGCGGCGGCCAGGATGGGCGCGGGCGCCCAGGCGCGGCGCAGGGAGGCCGGCAGCATCCGCGCAATCTAGCCGGGACGATCCATGGACCGTGAGCCGAAAGGGGCCGGACCGTGCCGGGCGCCGCCGGGCCCCGGGGCTGGCCGTGCCCGCCGGCCGCGCCCGCCGGCTCCCGGCGCGGCCGGGCGGCCCCGCTCGGAGCGCTCAATCGCGGGGGGGCGCCTGCCGATGACATCCGGTGGACGCCCCGCCGCCGGGAGACCGTGAGGACCAGGGATGGGCACGACGCCGACCACCGAGATCCGCTGGAAGCAGCTCCAACGCGCCGGATGGATGCTGTGGGTCGCGGCGTTCGCGCTCCTGCTCGCGCTCACCACCGTCGTGCCCGCGCTCTACGCGCGCGTGCTCGGCCTCGCGGGACCGCACGAGGTGGTCGCGGGCGTGGACAACCCCTACGTCGTCACGGTCGCGCTCGCCGGGCTCATCATCCTGTTCTGCCTCTACACCGCGCTCCAGCAGCGAGAGCTGCACCGCGCGGTGCAGGCGCTCTCGCGCGAGGAGAACGATCGGGCCACCGCGAGCGTGCGGCTCTCCGAGCTCACCGCGCTCTTCCAGGTGAGCACGACGCTCCAGCTCCAGCTCCGGAGCGACGTCATCCTGGAGATCATCGTGCGCCGCGTCGTCAGCACGCTCAAGGCGCAGCAGTCGAGCATCATGATCCTCGAGCCGGAGCACGGCGAGCTCGTGACCCGGGCCACGTACGGGCTCGAGGCCGAGTTCTCGCGCGGCGCGCGCAAGAAGATCGGCGAGGGCATCGCAGGCTGGGTGGCCCTCCGCCGGGAGGCGGTGACGCTGGGCGAGCGCGCGCCCTCGAACGAGCTGGGCCGGCACTACAAGGAGAACCGCCGCATCACCTCGGCCCTGTCGCTGCCGCTCGCGATCGGCGAGCGCGTGGTCGGCGTGCTCAACGTGAACCGCATCAACCACACCGAGCCCTTCCGCGAACACCACCTCGACGTGCTGCGGGTGTTTGCCGAGCACATCGCCGCGGTCATCGACCGGGCCGAGGTGCTGGAGCGGATGGGCCGGCGCACGCGCGAGCTGGAGGCGGACAACGAGAAGCTCAGCGATCTCAACCGGCTCAAGGACGTGTTCCTGGGCACCGCGAGCCACGAGCTGAAGACGCCGCTCACGAGCGTCATCGCCTACGCCGAGCTGCTCGACGACCACGAGGGCCGGCTCACGCGCGAGCAGAGCCGCGAGTTCGTGGGCCGGCTCCGGGCCGAGGCGCAGCGGCTGCTCTCGCTCATCGAGGACATCCTCGACCTGTCTCGGCTCGAGAGCGGCAAGCTGGCGCTCAAGCCCCGGCCGCTCGAGCTGGGCGAGCTCGTGCGCGGCGCGGTCGAGACCACCCGCGGCATGGCGCGGAAGTTCGGGGTGACGGTCGAGGCCGACGTGCCCGAGGGCCTGCCGGCGCTGACGCTCGACGAGGTGAAGATCCGCCAGGTGCTCGTGAACCTGGTGGTGAACGCCATCAAGTTCAGTCCGCGCGACGTGCCGGTGCTGCTGCGCGCCCGCCCGGACGAGTCTTACGTGCGCATCGAGGTGGTGGACCAGGGCCCGGGGATCCCGCCCGACACCGCCACGCACATCTTCGAGCTGTTCGGCCAGAACGTGCCCGAGGACGCCGAGTCGCGCGGCGGGCTCGGGATCGGGCTCCACCTGGTCAAGCGCATCACCGAGCTGCACGGCGGGCACGTGGGCGTGAACAGCCGGCCCGGGGCGGGCTCCACGTTCTGGATCCGGCTCCCGGTGTCGGCCGGGCTCGCGGCCGAGCACGGCGCACCCGGGGAGAGCCGGGCCGCCTGAGGCCCCGCCCGGAGCCGCCGTGCGGCTCGCCCGTACCCGGGGGGCCGTGCATACTGCCGCTCCCCGAGCCGGGATCGGACCCGGCGGTCCCTCCGGAGCCCCCGCTGCCGACCCGAGAACCCGCATCACAGCCAGAGCCCTCGCCCGTATCCGGGGCGAGCAACGCGGCCTCGAGCCCGGGCGGCCCCCCGGACCGGGACACGCTCGAACGGGTGCGCGCGCGGGACCCGGAGGCCCTGGCGGGCTTCTACGACCGCTACGCGGAGCTCGTGTACGGGCTCGCCTGGCGGCTGCTCGGCGAGCGCGCGCGGGCGGAGGACGCGACCTCGGAGGTGTTCCTCAAGGTGCATCGCGCGATCGAACGGCTGGACCCCACGCGGGACCCTGCGCCCTGGCTCGTGACCATCACCACGAACGTGTGTCGGGACCTGTGGCGCTCCGGCGCCTACCGCATGAGCCGGCGGGCGGCCGACGTGGACGACCCGGCCGTGGCGGCCACGATCAGCTCCGGTCGCAACGACCCGGAGCAGGACGCGATCGCCACCGAGCGTGAGCGGCTCGTCCAGGCCGCGCTCCTCGAGCTGCCCGAGCCGCTGCGCACGAGCATCGTGCTGCACGACTACCAGGGGTACGACCACCGCCAGGTGGCCGAGGTCCTGCACATCGCCCACGACGCGGCACGCAAGCGCTACTCGCGCGCGCTCGCCGCGCTCGAGCGGAAGCTGCGGGGGCGCCTGTGAGCGAGCGTGAGCGCGAGGAGATGACCGCGAGCCTGCACGCCGTGCGCGAGGCCGTGCGCGCGCGCAGCCATCCGCGCCCGGAGCCGGCGTTCCGCGCGCGGCTGCGCGAGGAGTTCCGCACCGGGCGCTTCTCGCCGCGCCGGTTCCGGCCCGCGCCCTGGATCCAGCGGCCGCAGGCCTGGCTGCCGCTCGCGGCGGGCGTGCTGCTCGCCGCCGGGCTCGTCGCCGACCGCGGCCCCGACTGGCAGGTGATCGGTGCGCACGGCGACGGGCGCGTGCTCGTGGGCGAAGCGAGCTTCGGCGCCGGCGACGTGCCCGCGCTCGCAGCCGCGCTTCGTCGCGGCGGCCGCATCCGCACCCAGGGCTCGCTCACGCTCGAGCTCGCCGCGTCCGGTGTCGCGGCCGCGTCGTTCGGGCCCGACTGCGACGTCCGGCTCTCGGCCCCGCCCGGGCGCTTCCTCGGGCGCCGGCTCACCTGCGACCTCGCCGGCGGCGACGCCTACTTCACCACCGGCCGCGACTTCCGCGGCGCCGCGCTCGAGGTGACGACGCCCGACGTGCGCGCGCGCGCGCTGGGCACGTCGTTCGCCGTGCTCCGGCACGCGAGCGGGAGCTGCGTGTGCGTGATGGAGGGCCGCGTGCGCGTGGCCACGATCGGGGATCCCGCCGGCGAGGCCGTGGAGGTGCCGCAGGGCATGCGGCGCGTGGTCGGCACCGACCGCTCCGGCGAGACGCTGCCGATCCTCGACGACTCGGTGCACCGACTGCACGAGCAGCGCGCGGCGGCGCTCGGCTGGCTGGAGCGCTGACCGCGGCCGGTCAGGCGGCGCGGTCCTCCGCCGGCCACTCGTGGCGGGCGAGCGCGCGCGCGATATGGCGGTGGGCGGGCAGCGGAATCGCGGTGCGGAGCATGGCCGGGATCGGGAGCCCGCGCGGGTCCTCGATGCGCTCGATCCACGGCCGCGAGGGGTCGTGCGCGTCGGGCACGAGCGCGCGCGCGAGCGAGCCGTCGTCGAGCGCGACCACCTGCCCCGGCGGATAGAGCCCGAGCGCGCGGACGAGCGTCGCCGGCAGCGCGGGGTGCCAGCGCTCGCGCAGCGGACCCAGCACCCGAGCCAGCGCGCTGCTCGGCGAGAGCCACGGCTCGTGCTCGCCGCCGCGCGAGAGCAGCGTGACGTAGGCATCGGCGATGGACACGGCCTGGGCGGTCGGCGCGACGTGCCCGGCCCCGGCGGGCCGGTCGGCGTGGTGCTCGAGCGCCGCGCGCAGGACCGCGAGCGAGAGCGGGCCGAGCGTGGTCGCCCACGCGATCCGGCGCACGCCCTCGAGCCGGTGGTCGCGGCCGCTCCCGGCCCAGCCGTGACCGACGTCGTGGAGCAGCGCCGCCACGCCCACCTCGGCGAGCTCGGCGCGGGCGAGCCCGAGCCGGCGCGCCACGCAGACCGCCGCGAGCGCGGTGTGCGCGGCATGCTCGGCCGCCGGCTCGCCGCGCTGGACGTGCGCGAGCGCGGCCGCCATGCGCTCGCCGGCGAGCACGGCCTCGACCAGCGGCTGGACGAGCCGCCGCACGAGCCGCAGCTCGACGCCGTGGTCCAGGGCGTCGGCGCGCAGCAGCTCGCGCGCGCCGCGCAGCAGCGAGGCCCACGCCTGGTGGGGCGCGTCGAGCGTCTCGGGCAACGCGAACGTCGCGCTCGCCAGGCTCTCGGCCACGACCGGGTCGGGGCGCGGCACGACGCGCGCATGCACCAGCCCGGCGCGGGCGCAGGCCTCGGCCAGCTCGGCGCCCTTCCAGCGCTCACCGGGCAGGAACAGCTCCATGAACGTCCTGAGCTCGCCGAGCGTGAGCCCCGGCGCGAACTCGACGGCCTCGAGCGCGCGCGCGTCCAGTTCGTGGACGAGCTGCTGCAGCGACCGGTCCATGTTCGGCCGGAACGGGAGCAGCGCGCCGTTCACGCACGCGTCCCCGTCCACGCCGTGGAGCCGAACCGTGCCCTCCGCCTCGAGCGGGCCGCCAAGGAGCTCCAGGTAGGACTCGAGGAGCTGAGCGAACACGACGTGGTCCACCGCGTAAGTCCGGCCGCTGCGGACGAGCGCGACGAAGCGCGATGCGATCTGGAGCCGGGGCTCGAAGCGCGGGTCGTCGTCGGGCCGGAGCAGCACCGGGGAGGGGCTCACGCCGACTCCCTCCGGGCGAGCGCCTGGCCGCACGCCTCGCGCACGGCGCCGCTCCGGTGGCGCAGGCCCTGCTCGAGCGCCCGGCGCGCCGCCGGCGAGCCGAGGCTGCGGAGCGCGTGCGCGGCCGCCGTGCGCTCGGCGCTGGGCTGCGCGAACCAACCGCCGCGGACCAGCACGCCGGCGAGCAGCGGCACCGCGAACTCGCCCGCGAGCTCCGGGAGCGACTCGAGCAGGAGCACGCGCTCGTCCTCCGCACGCACCACGAACTCGGGCGCCGTGACGCGCGCCAGCACCGACTCGGCGACGCGCGTGTCCGGATCGCGCGCGAGCATGGCCAGCACCCCGGCCAGCAGGCGCGGGTCCTGGGTGTCGAGCTGCGCCACGAGCACCGGCCGCCGCCACGCCGGCGGCACCTGGCCGAGCGCGTGCACGGCGGCGCGGCGGACGCGCGGGTCCAGGTGGCGCAACGCGTGCGCGAGGAGCGGCACGACCGCGGGGCCGCCGATCTGGCCGAGCGCGAACACGACGTTCCGCACCACGTGCCAGCGCGGATCGGCGAGCCAGGCCGCGAGCGGCGCCGGGTCGTCGGCGAACGCCCAGGCGAGCGCGGTGGTGGCCCCCGCGCGCACGCGCGCCTTCTGCGAGCGCGCGAGCACCGAGGTGAGCAGCGGCAGCGCCGGCTCGCCGGCCTCGACCGCGAACGCGAACATCCGCCCCTGGTCTGCGACCCCGGACGCATCGAGCCGCGCGGCGAGCCCCGCGCCATCGAGCGCGCCCAGCGCGTGCGCGAGGAACTCGTCCCCTTGCCTCCGGTCGGGGTCCACGCGCGCGAGCTGCTCGAGCGCGCGCAACGCCTGCGCCCAGTCGGCGCGCTGCACCGCCGTCGCGATCCAGGTGGCGACCGCGGCGGCCAGCGCCTCGCGCATCGCGGGCCGGGCGTCGAGCGCGCGGACCTCCGCGGCGAACGTGGCGAACGCCTCCTCGAACGGCACCGAGCGCTCGCGGCGCCACGCCTCGCGCAGCGAGGCGACCGACTCGTCCTCATCGTGGCGGAGCTCCTGCCAGAGCCGGGCCACGTCCACGGCGGGCGCCTCGGGGAGCGGCCAGTCCGGGACATGCCCGGGCCCCGGCTCGTCGCGGCCCTCGCGCAGTGGGTCGGGCCGCGCCGCCCCCGGCTCCTCGGTCACGAGCCACAGGTGCGCCGGGGCCGCGTCCCACACCCGTGTGACCAGGTCCGCGTGCGTCCCCGAGCCGACCATCGCCGCGGCGAGCGCGAAGAGGAAGGCCCGCACCTCGGCCGGCTCGAGGCCGGGCCGGAGCCGGATGCGGCGGATGCCGTCGCGGTGAAGGAGCCACGAGAGTTCGTGCTCGAGCTCGGGCCGCTCGCCCGGCACCTCGGCCGTCTGCACGTGATAGACGCGCTCGCCGCGCCACTCGAGGGAGCGCGGCGTCACCTCCAGGTCGAGCTTCCCGCTCCGCGCGACGAGCGCGGCCAGCGCGTCGGCGAGTGGCTCGAGCCCGCCGTGCAGGGCGGGCGAGCCGGGGGCGCTCCGGAGCGCGAGCCCGAGATGCCGATCCACGTCGGCGAGCCACGCCGCCAGCTCGGCCGCGACACCCGGGCCGGAGGTCCCGCCGGGCGATGACCCACCGGGTGGCGAGTGCGCATCGGCGACGTCGTCGGGCGGCACTGGGGATCCCTCCATCCGGGGGCCGGACACTCCCCGGGGTCATCGGCGTCACCGGGCCCGTGGTTGAGGGACACGTGGCGGCGGGGGCACGAATTCTAATGAGCGGTCCCCCGCGCCGCTTGACGCTCGCGGCGGCGGTCCACTAGGCTGCGCCGTTCCGACTTGCGTATCCCCCGTCGTGCTACGAGGTTCCGCGTCCATGAAGCGCACGTTCCAGCCCAACAACCGCCACAAGAAGAAGACGCATGGCTTCCGCGCCCGCATGAAGTCCCAAGGCGGCCGGAAGATCCTCGCGGCCCGTCGCAGCGAGGGCCGCAAGCGCCTGACCGTCTCGTCCGACCGCTGACCCCCGGACCAACGTACCGCCGGGTCTCGCAACCTCCCTTACCAGTGGTCTTTCCGGTCCATACGGGTGCTCCCGGCCGGTCCGGCGGGAAGGGCCGCGATCCCCACCACCGCACGCCGGACGCCGCCGCCGTATCCTCCGCCGCGATGAGCGAGGAGCACCCCGAGCGACTCCTGCCGGCGGATCGCCTGACTCGTGCCCGAGACTTCGCGCGCGTGCGGGGCGATGGGGTCGCGTTCCGCGGGAGGACCTGCCTGCTGATGGTTCTGTCCGCGGCCGGTGAGCGGAGCCGGGTGGGCTTCATCGCCAGCCGGCGCGGGGTCGGGGGTGCGGTGCAGCGGAACCGCGCGCGCCGCCGCCTGCGTGAGATCGTCCGGCGCCGCTGGGGCCGGGTTCCGGCCGAAGGATTCCTGCTCGTGTTCATCGCCTCGCGCTCCACCCTGCAAGCGTCCCATCAGGCGCTCGCCACCGACGTCGAGAACCTGCTCGCGCACGCCGGTGCGCTGGCGCCGCTCCCGGTCTGACATGCGCCGACTCCTGCTGCTCGCCATCCGCGCCTACCAGCGACTCGCGCCCCCGGGCGTGCGCGGGGCCTGCCGCCACCACCCCTCCTGTTCCGAGTACGCGCACGAGGCCATCGCCCGCCACGGCGCCGTGCGCGGCGCGTGGCTCGCGCTCCGCCGTCTCGGACGCTGCCACCCGCTCGGGACCGCGGGTGTGGACCCGGTGCCCTGACCATGGATCGTCGAACGACACTGGCGCTGCTCCTCTGCCTCGCGGTCTTCGCCGCGTTCACCGCGCTCCAGACGCGCTTCGCGCCGCGGCCGCCCGCCCGCCCGCAGGCCGCCGCGCCCGCCGAGTCGCTCGCCGCGGGGCCCACCGGCCCGACGCCCGCGCCGCCCCCGGCCCAGGTCGCGCCTGCGCCGGACGGCCGCGCGCCTCGCGCCGGTGCTTCCACCGCGACCCGGTTCCCCGAGCCCGCGGTCGAGCGGCGCGAGCACGTGATCGAGACGCCCCACTACCGCGCCACGTTCAGCAACGTCGGCGCGCGACTCGAGTCCGTGGAGCTCAAGCGCTATGCGGCCGCCTGGGGCGAGTCGCGCTACGCCGAGAACCCCGGCCGGCGCCCCCGGCGCGGCCAGGAGGTGCCGGCCGGCGACCGCGTCGCGTTCCGGAGCGCCCCGGCGTTCGCGTTCGACCTCGGCGCGGGCCGCGATCTCGAGTCGCTCGAGCGCACGGCGTTCGCCGTCGAGGAGAGCACCGGCGCCTCGGGCGCGGTGGTCGCGCTCACGTTCGTGGCGCGTGACTCCGCCGGCCTGGAGGTGCGACAGGTGTGGCGGGCGCGGCCGGAGGACAACCTGCTCGAGCTGGACGTGAGCGTGTCCGGCGCGCCGGCCTCGCTCCGCGACTGGTCGCTCACGACGCGCTCGTGGCCGCTCCTCAACGAGTCGAACCTGGACCAGGAGAGCCGCTCCGTGCGCGCGATCGCGCTCACGGGCGGGAACCTGCATCGCGACGGCGCGCAGGGGCTCATCGGCAAGCAGGAGAAGACGCGCGAGGGCCCGGTGCGCTGGGCGGGCGTGATGTCGCACTACTTCCTCGGCGTGGTCACACCGATCGGCGCCGAGGGCCGGCTCGCGGTCATGCGGGGCACGGCCTACACGCCGAGCGCGACCGAGATGGCGCTGCTGCCGCCGAACTCCAAGCCGAGCCAGCCGATCGCCGAGGGCACGCTCGTGGTCGCGGCGCCGGGCTCCGGCCGGCAGCGCTTCGGCGTCTACTTCGGACCCGCCGACTACTTCTCGCTCGCGAAGATCTCGGGCGCAGGCAAGGCGGGCAGCCTGCAGCTCGAGAAGGCCGTGGACCTGGGCATGAGCTGGATGCTGCCGTTCAGCTATCCGCTGCTCCAGCTCCTGCGCCTGCTCGACTCGTGGGTGCGGAACTTCGGCATCGCCATCTTCCTGCTCGCCACGCTCGTCCGCATCGTGCTCCACCCGCTCAACATGAGCAGCATGAAGAGCATGCGCGCGCTGCAGAAGCTCCAGCCCGAGATGGAGCGCATCCGCGAGAAATACAAGAACAAGCCCGAGGCGCTGAATGCCGCGGTGATGGCTCTCTACAAGGAGAACAAGGTCAATCCCGCCGGCGGCTGCCTGCCGATGCTGCTGCAGATGCCCCTGTTCTTCGCGCTCTACGCCGTGCTGTTCAACGCCATTGACCTGCGCCAGGCGCCGTTCGTGGGCTTCATCCACGACCTCTCGTCACCCGACCACCTGTTCAGCGTCTCGGGCGTGCCCATCCGGCTGCTGCCGCTGATCATGACGGCCACCGGGTTCCTGCAGCAGAAGCTCACCCCGACGCCGCCGCAGCAGGCGACGACGATGTACCTGATGAACCTGTTCATGCTGTTCATCTTCTACGGCCTTCCGTCCGGGCTCGTGTTCTACTGGACGGTGATGAACCTCTACACGGCGCTGCAGCAGTGGCTGGCGATGCGCGGCGAGGACCGGGTCGTCGTGGTCACCTCCGGCGCGCCCGGCAAGGGGCAGGCGGCGGGCCGCCGGGGCTGAAGCCGGCCCCGGAGGCGTCCTCGAACGTGGCCGTGCGGGCCGTCCCGCGCGGCCGGAAGCCCCGGCTCCGCCGCAGGGCGCGGCCGGGGCGCTGGGAATCGTCGTGGCGGACGGGAGCCGCGGCGAAGTAGAGTCACCCGTCGTTTCGACACCGCTTCGCGGGCCCCGAGGCTCCGGCGCGGGCGCCCACTCGAAGCCTGGGTCCGCCCCGACGCGCTGGCCGGAGGGCGCGACCCGCGCACCGGCGCCGACGTCCGTTCCCCTCCCCGGGGTCGGGCGGCGCGCCGCGCGCGACGAGCCGCGGAGCATCACATCCACCCGCACCGGGACAGCGCCCCGGCGCGCGGCCCGACCCCTAAGGGGGAGCGGGCCCGTGCGACAGGTGCGCGTCCGGCAGGAAGCACTCCGATGGCAGGTACGGTCTACGAGGGCAGGACGTTCGAGGAAGCGGTCCGCAAGGGGCTCGAGGCGCTGCGCCTGACGCGCGCCGAGGCCGTGATCACCACGATCGAGGAGGGCAAGGGCGGCTTCCTGGGCATCGGCGCGCGCCCCTATCGCGTGAGCGTGGCCCGGCGGCCCGGCGGGGCGATCCGCGAGCCCGCCGAACGCGAGGGGGAGCGGAAGGGGCGGCGCGGCGGCCGGGAGGCGCGCGGTCGCAGCAGCCGCGACGCGCACGGTCGCGGCGCGCGCGACGAGCGCCCGGGCCGCGAGGAATCCGGCGGCCGCGAGCGGCCGGCGCGCCGCGAGGAGCGAGCGGCCGGCGCCGAGCGCCGCGCGCGCGACGAGGGCGGGACGCGCGAAGGGCGCGCCCCGCGTGCGCCGCGCGCAGGAAGGTCCCGCCCCGAGGAGGGCCCGCCGGAGCGCGCCGCCCGCGCGCCCGCCCGTCGCGAGGCCGCGCCGCCGGCCGCCACGTCGCCCGCGCCGCCGTCGGCGGCCGGCGAGGCGGACGATCAGCAGCGCAAGCGCCGCCGTCGCGGCCGCCGGGGCGGCCGTGGCCGCCGCCGCGGCGGTGAGCCGGAGGGCGCGGGCGCGGCGGCCGAGCCGCGGGCCGCGGAGCGCGCGCCGCGCTCGGCGCCGGTGGCCGCGCCCGCGGCGAGCCCCGCCGTGGCCGCGATGACCACGACCCCGTACCCCGCGCCCCCTTCCGTCGCGGCCCCGCCGTCCGCGGAGGCCGCCGCGGCGCGCGCACCGGAGTCGCAGGGGTTCGCCGCTCCAGACGCGCCCGAAGTCGCCGAGCAGGCGGCCGCGCACCACGAGGCCGCCGAGCCCGGTCCGGGCCGTGCCGCGCGCGCGGAGGCCGACGGCGCGCCGGCCGAGAGCCCCGAGATGAGCGGCAGCGAGCTCGTCACGGTGAGCCGCAAGCTGACCGAGGAGATGCTGCGCGCCATGGGCTTCGAGCCGCGCGTCGAGGCGCGGGTCGACGGGAACCGCGTGGACGTGCAGGTCGAGGTGGAGCGCGACGGCGACCTCCTCATCGGCCGCCAGGGCGAGACGCGCCAGGCCCTCCAGCACCTGCTCAACCGCTTCCTCAACCGCGGCGACGGCTCGCGCTACCACCTGCAGCTCGAGGTGAACGACTACTGGCAGCGGCGCGAGGTCGAGCTGGAGCAGCTCGCCCGCAAGCTCGCCGAGGACGCCGTGGCGCAGAACGCCGAGATGGTGACGGACTACCTGAACGCGCAGGAGCGCCGCATCGTGCACGTGACGCTGCGGGGCGACGGACGCGTGCGCACGTTCTCGCTCGGGAGCGGCATGGTGAAACGCGTCGCCGTCGCGCCCGCGAGCTTCCCGGAGAGATCCGAGGACTGACGCGGCGGCCGAGCGAGGCACGCATCGAACCACGGCGCCCGGCTCGCTCCCGCCGGGCGCCGTGATGTCTTCCAGGGGGGATCGGTGAAGCCGCTGGACGATGACATCGCCGCCATCGCCACCGCGACCGGCGCCGCCGGGCTCGCGGTCGTGCGCGTGAGCGGCCCCGGCGCGCTGGCACTCGCCGACCGCGTCTTCCGCGGCGCGACGAGGCTCGCGAGCGTGCCGGGCCACACGCTCCACCACGGCTGGGCGGTGGAGCCGGACGGCACATCCGCGGGGCGGGAGCCGGCGCGGCTCGACGAGGTCGTGGCCGCGGTGTTCCGGGCGCCGCGCTCCTACACGGGCGAGGACACGGTCGAGCTCTCGTGCCATGGCGGCTCGGTGCCCGCGCGCCGCGTACTCGCGGCCCTCCAGGCCGCGGGCGCGCGGCTGGCCGGACCCGGCGAGTTCACGCTGCGCGCCTATCTCCACGGACGCATGGACCTCGCCCAGGCGGAGGCGGTGGCCGACCTGGTGCACGCCGAGACCGAGAGCGCCGGCGACCTGGCGCTCGCCCAGCTCGCGGGTGCGCTCTCGCGGCGGATCGCGGCGCTCGAGGAGCGCCTCGCGGACGCCGCCGCCGAGGTCGAGGCGCGAGTGGACTTCGCCGAGGACGTGGGCGGCGTCGAGGTCCCCGCGCACGTGACCGCCGCCATCGAGGGTGCGTGCGGTGAGCTTACCGGGCTGCTCGCGGGGGCCGCCTGGGCGCGCGCGGTGCGCGAGGGCGTGCACGTGCCCATCGTCGGCCGCCCGAACGCGGGCAAGTCGTCGCTCTTCAACGCGCTGGTGGGCGAGGACCGCGCCATCGTCACGCCGGAGCCGGGCACGACCCGCGACCGGGTGAGCGAGCGGATCGAGGTCGCGGGCGTGGCGGTCACGCTCTCGGACACGGCGGGCCTGCGCGCCGCGACGAGCGCGGTCGAGGCCGCGGGCGTGGCGCGAGCGCACGCCGCGCTCGAAGGCGCGGCGCTCGTCCTGTGGGTGGTGGACGGCTCGGTCCGCTTCGCGCCGCCCGAGCCCGCTTTTGCGGCGGCGCTCGCGGGAAGGCGGGTGATCGCGGTGCTCTCGAAGTCGGACCTGCCGTCGGCCGTGGCGCGTTCGGAGCTCGAGGGCGACGAGCCGGAGGCGACGGAGGCTCGCGTTCGCGCGGACATCGCGGGCGCCGGGGTGGCCACGCTCGCGCGCGGCGCGGCGCGCCGCGCGGTCGCGGTCTCGGCCGCGACCGGCGAGGGGCTCGATCTGCTGCGCGCGGAGATCGCGCGCGCGCTCGGCGCCGACTCGCCGGGCGGGCTCGCGGGCTCGGTCGCGAATCCGCGCCACGCCGACGCGCTCGGCCGCTCGCGGGCGGCGCTCGAGCGCGCCGGTGCCGCCGCCGCGCGCGGCGAGCCGGGTGAGCTCGTGGCGCTGGAGCTGCGCGAGGCGCTGGGGGCGCTCGGTGAGGTGACGGGGCGGAACGCGAGCGAGGAGCTGCTGGAGCGCATCTTCTCGCGCTTCTGCATCGGCAAATGATGGCGGCGCACGTCCCCGGGCACCCCGAGGACTCCGCGGCCCACTTCGCGGCCGCACCGGGCGTCCCGCCTGGTGCGCTCCCCGCGCGCGCGCGAGGCGCGGCCGCCCGCGAGGGCCGCTTCGACGTGGTGGTGGTGGGCGCCGGGCATGCCGGCTGCGAGGCGGCGCACGCCTGCGCGCGCATGGGGCTTGCGACCGCGCTCCTCACGGTCAAGCTCGAGGACACCGCCAAGATGTCGTGCAACCCCGCCGTCGGGGGTGTCGCCAAGGGCCAGATGGTGCGCGAGCTGGACGCGCTCGGCGGCGTGATGGGGCTCGTCACCGACCGCGCCGGGATCCAGTTCAAGATGCTCAACCGCGGCCGCGGCCCGGCCGTGTGGTCGCCCCGCGCCCAGTGCGACAAGGCGCGCTACTCGGCGGAGATGCTCGCGCTCCTGGACGCCGTGCGGGGCCTGGAGTTCGTGGAGGGCGTGGCGCGCCGCGTGCGGCTCGAGCGCGGCTGCGCGGCCGGCGTCGAGCTCGCGGACGGCCGCGTACTCGCCGCGCGCGCGGTGGTGATCACGCCCGGCACGTTCCTGAACGGCGTCCTCCACATCGGTGAGCGGCGGCTCGCGGGCGGGCGACTGGGCGAGCACGCCGCGCGCGCGCTCTCGGACTGTCTCGCCGAGCTCGGGCTCGAGCGCGGGCGCTTGAAGACCGGGACGCCGCCGCGGCTCCACCGCGACTCCATCGACTTCGCGGCGCTCGAGGTGGCGCCCGGCGACGAGCCGCCGGAGCCGTTCTCGCACTGGACCGGTCGGCTCGAGCTGGAGCAGGTCGCGTGCTGGACCACGCACACGAACGAGCGCACGCACGGGGTGATCCGCCGCAACCTGGCGCGCTCGCCGCTCTACTCGGGCGCGATCACCGGCACGGGCCCGCGCTACTGCCCGTCGCTCGAGGACAAGGTGGTCAAGTTCGCCGAGCGCGAGCGCCACCACCTGTTCCTCGAGCCCGAGGGCCGTGACGTGGACGAGATCTACGTGAACGGCGTCTCGACCAGCATGCCCGAGGAGGTCCAGCTCGAGTTCATCCGCACGATCGAGGGCCTCGAGGCCGCCACGATGCTGCGGCCCGGCTACGCGGTGGAGTACGACTTCGTGCTCCCGCACCAATTGGACGCGACGCTCCAGTGCCGGGACGTCCCCGGGCTGTGGCTGGCCGGACAGATCTGCGGAACGTCCGGCTACGAGGAGGCGGCGGCGCAGGGCTTCGTGGCGGGCGTGAACGCGGCGCGCGCAGTGCGCGGCGAGCCGTCGTTCGTGCTGCGCCGCGACCAGGCCTACGTCGGCGTGCTGGTGGACGACCTGGTCACGCGCGAGCACCGCGAGCCCTACCGCATGTTCACCTCCGCCGCGGAGCACCGGCTGCTGCTGCGCGCCGACAACGCCGACGAGCGGCTCGCCGGGCTCGGCCACGCGCTCGGGCTGCTCTCGGACGCGCAACTCGAGCGCACACGTGCGCGCTGGGCGGCGGTGGAGGCCGAGGAGCGCCGGCTCGCGCGCGCGAGCGTGACGCTCCCGCGGGAGGAGGATGCGGGCGGCGCGGCCGCGGCTCCCGCCCGCAGGCTCGGCGCGCTCGAGTGGCTCGCGCGGCCCGGGGCGCGCTACGCCGAGCTCGAGGCACTCGGCGTCGGAGCGCCGCTCCCCGAGGCGCTCCACGCCGCGCTCGAGGTGCGCGTGCGCTACCGCGGCTACATCGCGAGGCAGCAGCGCACGGCGAGCGCCGCCGCGTCGCTCGAGGCGCTGGCGCTGCCCTCGCCATTCTGGGATCGCGAGCTCACCGGCCTCTCGCGCGAGGCCACCGAGAAGCTCCGCCGCTGGCGGCCCGCGAGCGTGGGCGCCGCCTCGCGCATCGCCGGTGTGTCGCCGTCGGACGTCGCGGTGCTGCTCGTCCACGCGAAGCGGGCGCGGGGCGCCTCGTAGAAAGCCCGGCAGCCGCGGCGCCGGTCCGGTATGGTGCGGGGCGATGGCGACTCCAGATCGTCCGCGCCGCCGCAGCCCGGAGGTTCCCCGCCGGACTGGCGCCGGGCGGCCCAGCGCCGGGGGATCCGCCGCGGCAGGACGACGGACCCGGTCGAGCGCTCCCGACCATGCGCGATCCCGCCGTCCCGACCCCGAGCGGCTCCTCGACCGCATGCCCTGGGCCTCGCTCCGGCCGCCGCTGCCGGGTGGACCGGAGGAGGTCGAGCGGTGCATCGGCCGGCTGAGGACCTTCGCCTCCGAGCTCCTGCGCTGGAACCAGGGCGTCTCGAACCTCGTCTCGCGCGATGACGAGCCGCGGCTGATCGACCGGCACATCGCCGAATCGCTGGCCGGCCTGACAGTCATCAACTCTTTGGGCTGCAAGAAGTTGCTTGATTTCGGTTCGGGAGGTGGATTCCCCGCGATGCCGCTCGCCCTCGCCGGCGCCGGCGAGCGCTGGACGCTCGTCGAGTCACGCCGGAACAAGACGCTGTTCCTGCGGCGCGCGGTGCAGGCACTCGGACTCTCCCATGTGGAAGTGGTGACCGGCAGGCTCGAGATGCTCGCGGACGATCAGCTCCGGGCCGTCAGGGCCGACGCGTTCACGTCGCGGGCCACACTCAAGCTCGGTCCCACGCTCGCGCTCGCGGCGCGCGTCCTTCCCGCCGGAGGCCACGCGATCCTGTGGAAGGGCAGCGGCGTCCACGACGAGATCGCCGCGGCCGGCGAGGCGCTGCGGAACGGATGGTCGGAGCCGGTCGTGCACGCGCTGCGCGACAGCGTGAACGCCATCGTCGTAATGACTAGGAAATAGTAGCCTTTCTCGATTACGTTGCCGGCAGTTCCACGTGGAACAATCGGCTTGTCGGCGCGCGAGCCGCTTGGTAGTTTCCGCGCGCTGCCGTTGCGGTCCGGCGTCGCGCTCCCGTAGACCGCACGCAGCCATCGTCTCGCCGGCGCGAAGTCGCCGGCGTCCAGGGAACGGACCCCGCGCGAGGCTGGTCGGACCAAGGGAATGGGACGCGTCATCTCGATCGCCAGCCAGAAGGGCGGCGTCGGCAAGACCACGACGGCCATCAACCTCGGCGCGTGCCTGGCGCAGGAAGGCCGCCGCGTCCTGATCGTGGACATGGACCCGCAGGGGAACGCCACGAGCGGGCTCGGCGTGAACGGCAACGACCAGCCGGTCGGCACGTACGAGGTGCTCATCGGGCAGGCGGACGTGAAGGACGCCATCCTTCCCACGCTGCTCCCGGGGATGGACCTTCTGCCGACGGGACAGCGGCTCTCGGGCGGCGAGGTCGAGCTGGTCGGGATGATGGCGCGCGAGACGCGGCTCCGGTCGTGTCTGGCCAAGGTCCGGGACGACTACGAGTTCTTGCTCATCGACAGCCCGCCATCGCTCGGGCTGCTCACGGTCAACTCACTCACCGCCTCGGACTCGGTGATCATCCCGCTCCAGTGCGAGTACCTGGCACTCGAGGGGCTCACGCAGCTCATCTCCGCCATCCGTCTCGTGCAGGACCACCTGAACCCCGGCCTCCGCATCGAGGGCGTGCTCCTCACCATGTACGACGCCCGCTTGAGCCTCTCGCGACAGGTCGCGGACGAGGCCCGCAAGTTCTTCTCGGACAGGGTTTACAAGACGGTCATCCCACGCAACGTGCGGTTGAGTGAGGCGCCGTCGTTCGGCAAGCCCATCGTGCTCTACGACCAGCACAGCTCGGGTGCGGACAGCTACCGCGAGCTGGCAAGGGAGGTGCTCAACCAATGACCAGGAAGGCGCTCGGTCGCGGTCTCGAGGCCCTGATCTCGGGCGACACCGCGAGTGTCGCGACGGAGGGGCTCCCGCCGGCACAGGCGGGGGTCACCGAGGTCGCCATCGACAACATCGGCCCCAACCCGTTCCAGCCCCGTACCCGGTTCGACGAAGCTGGCTTAAAGGATCTCGCGGACTCCATCCGAGCCACCGGCGTGATCCAGCCGCTGCTGGTGCGGCGAGTCGGGCCCAACGACCACCAGCTCGTGGCGGGCGAGCGCCGGCTGCGCGCCGCGCGGATGGCCGGACTCGCCAAGGTCCCGGTGATCGTCAAGGAGATCGAGGACCGATCCATGCTGGAGCTCGCCCTCATCGAGAACATCCAGCGCGAGGACCTGAACCCGATCGACGAGGCGAAGGCCTACCAAACGCTCATCGAGAAGGTCGGACTCACGCACGACCAGCTCTCCGAGCGGGTCGGGAAGCAGCGCGCGACGATCAGCAACTCACTGCGGCTGCTGGGACTTCCTCCCGAGGTCATGGACATGGTTTCACGTGGAACACTGTCCGCCGGCCACGCCCGGGCCATCCTCGCGCTGGAGGGCCGCGCCGAGCTGCTCGTGGCCGCCCGGTACATCTCGGGCAAGGGGTTCTCGGTGCGCCGGACCGAGGCTTTCATCCGCCGCAAGCAGCGCGCGGCCGCAGCGCGGCCGCGGCCGGCGCGTGCGAACGCGCTCGCCGACCTGGAGACCCGGCTCCAGCAGCGCTTTTCGACCCGCGTGACGATCACGCCGGGTCGCAAGGGTGGACGGGTCGAGTTCGACTACTACAATCAGGAGGACCTCGAGCGGCTGCTCGAGGCCTGGGGTGTGCTCTAGTCGCTCCGAGCGATCGGAGACAGGGAGGTTCTGATGCTCAAGTTCCGGCACCAGCAGCCGCAGGAGGAGCCACCCGCGCCGAACACGGTGATCGGGGTGAACTCGACGTTCCGCGGCACGGTCATGGTCGCGGGCACGCTCCGGATCGACGGTGAGTTCGAGGGCGACATCCTGAACTGCGAGCGGATCGAGGTGGGCGAGCACGGCATCTTGCGCGCCGACGTGGAGGTGCGCGAGGCGCTCATCATGGGGCGTGTCTACGGCAACATCCGCGCCCTGGGCACGATCGAGATGCGCTCCGGCGCCCGCGTCGAGGGGGACGTGGCTGCGATGTCGATCGCCATGGAGCAGGGCGTCCATTTCACCGGCCGGTGCGCCATGCTCGAGTCCGTCGCCGAGCCGGTCGAGCTGGGCGGCATCGTCCGCCAGCGCTGAACCGCATCGCGCAGATTCACGTATCTGCTTGCATACCATTGAATAACAGCAGAAGACAGCGCCCGGCGACGGACGGCGGCCCCACGGTTCTCCCGGGTGGCTGCCGATGAGCCCGCTGCCGGCCGCCGCACGCGACGAGCGATCCCTCGGCCGCGGCCTCGTGTTCCTGGCCGCGTTCTTCTGGGGCTCGACCGCGACGCTCGCCCGCTCGGTGTTCCGCGACCTCGGCGTGCCGCCGCTCCAGGTGGTCGAGCTGCGCCTCGCCATCGCCGCCACGCTGCTCCTCGCCTGGCTCGCGATCCGCGACCGCGCCGCGCTGCGCGTGGACCCGCGCGACCGGGGCTACTTCCTCGTGCTCGGACTCTTCGGCGTGGCCGCGGTCCAGGGGAGCTACTACTACTCGATCGCACGCCTGGGCGTGGGGCTCGCCATCCTGCTCCAGTACGTGGCCCCGGCGCTCATCCTGCTCTGGGAGATGACACGCGGCGTGCGACCCACGCCGGCCAGCGTGCTCGCCGTGGTCCTCGCCCTCGGCGGCATCGCGCTGCTCGTGAACGGCATGGACCATCGCGCCGCGAACGCCACGGCGCTCGACTGGCTCGTGGGTGGCTCGTCGGCGTTCATCTTCGCGTTTTACGTCCTCTACTCGAAGCGCGGGCTCGCGCACCACCCGCCCGAGACCCTGCTCTTCTACACGTTCACGGTGGCGGCGGCGTTCTGGGCCTGCGTGACGCCGCCGTGGCGGATCCTCGCCGCCGGCTATCCGGCCGACGTCTGGTGGCGGTTCCTGATCCTCGGGGTCTTCTCGACGCTCGTCCCGTTCCGTTGCTTCTACGCCGGCCTCAAGCGGTTGCCCGCCTCGGAGGCAGGGCTCCTCGCGACCAGCGAGCCGGTGGTGGCCATCCTCGCCGCGGCGCTCTTCCTGGGCGAGACGCTGCGGCCGGTGCAGATGCTCGGTGCGGCGACGGTCATCGCCGGGGCGCTGCTCGCCACGCGCGGCAGACCCGAGACCGCCGAGGCGAGCGTCGAGCGCGGCTGAGCCGCGCCGGCCGGACGCTCACTTCCGCCGCACCCGACGAGAGAAGTTCCACCGGCCGCGACGTCGAAGGTGATGGGCGTGATGCGCGCCGCGGCCGGTGGTGGATGTCCCGATCAGCTCGCCCTGGCCCAGTCCTCCGGCACGAGCGGCTCGTCGAGCGGCCGGTGCAGGTGCTGGAGCCGCTCCCGCACGCGCTCGACGCGCAGCGGGCTCACGGTCTCGACGGCGTAGCGCTCGTCCCACAGCAGGTTCCCGCGCAGCCACACGCGCAGCTCCGGGAAGTCCTGCATGAGCCGCATGCTGGTGCGGCCCTTCAGCTCGCGCACGGCGCTCGCCACGCTCTGCGCCGGCTTCAGGCCGAACAGCGCGTGCACGTGGTCCGCTCCGGCCACGACGTCCACCAGCTCGATCGAGCGCTCCTCGCAGACGGCGCGCACGAGCGCGCGCACCGCATCGAGGTGGCGCTCCTTGAGGACCGGTCTCCGCCCCCGCGTGCGCCACGTGACCAGGTAGTG
>Ga0187893_10002195_pt1 | contig 43651 bp, 34 predicted proteins | sample MA1701074metaG_FD_139574 | JGI IMG/M metagenome (GOLD analysis project Ga0187893, IMG submission 139574) | White microbial mat communities from a basaltic lava cave in the Kipuka Kanohina Cave System on the Island of Hawaii, USA - MA170107-4 metaG ... | reverse complement strand
GGGCCTGCAAGCCCGGATCCTCGACCTGCTCGACGTCGACCCCATCAGCACCCGCTGACCCCGAAAGGAACACCCCGATGAACACTCGACCGCCGCTCATGTGCGGAACACCCGGCTAGTCCCCCGGAGGGTTGGTCGATCACGCCGACATGATCAGCCGTCCGGGACACTGGAGGGCGGGCCGTCGTCGAAGAGCTCCGCGGTCGACGACAGCCGGAGGTAGCGCACCCAGGGCTGCTCCGAGAGGGCGGCCACGGCGGCGGCGGCCACCGTCACCGTGCAGATGCCGACGCCCTCCGTGGTGGTCCCGCGGGTGTCGCCGCTGCTGCCGGCGGTCAAGGTGGCGACGTCGATGCCGAGGCGGCTGAGCTCGTCGCCGTCGATCGGGCCGCCGAGGGGATCCAGCTGGACGAACAACGTGAGGGAGCGCTCCCGGGAACGGGCCCCGGGTTCGCCGACGGCCGCGGCCAGGGCCGCATCGAGCTTCCCCCAGTTCACAACGCGCCGTCGCCGCCGGCCAGGGCGGAGGCATCGACGAGCCCATAGCCCCATTTCGGATCGAAGGTGCCGGAGGGCTGATCGGGGATGGCGCTGTGGTCGCGCAGCAGGGCCTTGACCTCCTCGGGGCCGAGCTGGGGATCTCGCTCGAGAAGCAGGGCCACGAGCCCGGTCACGAACGGGGCGGCCATGGACGTCCCGGCGTTCACGGTGTGCAGAGCGTCGACGAGGTTCTCGGGACGCCCGGGGGCATGGGCGGAGGCAGCCGAGACGATCATGGCGCCGGGCGCGGCCAGGTCCGGCTTGCGCTCACCGTCGCGGCGCGGTCCTTCGCTGCTGAAATCGGCGATGTCATCGAGGTCAAGACCGGCATGGCGGGGGGTCCCGAACATGTCCTCCCAGTCGACCCTGGTGGTGTAGGCGGCCACGCTCACCGCCCGACCGGCGGCCGCCGGGGCGCCGACCTTGACCGCGTCGTCGGTGGCCGGGCCGCTGAACTGGGCGGAGCGCTTGTCGACCGACCAGACGTCGACGCGGCCGCTGGAGATCTGCACACCCCGGAGGCGGATGCGCCACGCACCCGGGCCCGCGGGCGGGCCCGGCCCCTGGTCCGGTGCCGAGGGCCGCACCAGCGCCAGGAAGTTGTGGTCGCCGTTGGCCGGGTCCGGGCCCGGCGTGACGATGGTGACCGCGCCGCCGGGGAGCTCGTAGGCCCGCACCGGCGAGCCCGAGGACAGCACCGGCTGGTACGGCGTCCGGGTGCCATCCGGGGACACCACCGCCACCTCGATCTGGTCGTCCCCGCCGTACCAGCCGTTGAAGAGCGCCGGCGCGTTGGCCGTCCCCGGGCCGGGCACCGGGAACTGGCAGGCGATCGACCGGTAGCCGCCGGCGCGTACCCGGACCCGCGCGTGGATGTTGTCGTCACCCTCGTTGCCCGCAGCGCAGCAGACGATCCGTCCCGGGCCCGACTCGGCGTCGAGCACAGCCGACAACGAGTCGGTGCCGTCGTGGGCGTCGCTGTGCCCACCGAGACTGAGGTTCACCACGGCCGGGAGCCCCCGGTCGGCCGCGACCCGGAAGATGTAGCGGATGGCGTCGGCCAGGTGCGCGGTGAGCAGGTCGGTCTTGACGATCACCAGGTCGGCTTCCGGCGCCACTCCCCCGAACGTGGGATCGGCGCCCGCCGCGATGCCGGCGACGTGGGTGCCATGCCCGACCACGTCGCGCGACGTGCGCATCATCGCTCCGCTGAGCTCGACCCCGTACGCGCCTTCGGCCACGCCCTGACCCGGCAGGGTCTGGTCCCAGATCTGGCGCAGTCGCCCGGCGAAGGAGGGGTGCGCGACGTCGATTCCGGTGTCCACGATGCCCACCACCACGCCCCGGCCGCTCAACCCGGTGGATTGGCGCAGCGCCGGGAGCCCGACCTTGCCGGAGGCGACCTCCATGAGCAGCTCGACACGCTCGGCGGCGACCACCCGAGCCACGGCCGGATCCTCCGAGAGGGCATCGAGGGCCTCGAGGGGCACGATGCCGGTAAGGATGCCTTCGCCGCGATTGACCTCGACGCCGAGCTCGCTCAGGTGCGCGAGCGAAGCGCCCTCGCGGGCGTGCAGGAAGACCACCACCCGCGGCGGCCTCGTGCTCGGCGCGGCCGACACGATCCCGATGTCGCCGGTCAGGGCGCGCAGGGCAGGCCGCCCGCTCTCGCGGAAGGTCTCGTACGTCGCGGCCAGCGACGGGCTCAGCTTGACGTGGTCCATCCAGCTCGTCCTTTCGCCGCCCGGCCGCAGGGTAGTGCCCGCCCGAGCCTTCGGCTTGTTCGAGCGGCCGGGGCAGCGCGGGCTGGCGCTCACGCTCGCCGTCGGCCTGGCCGCCGCCGTGGGCGCGGTCCCCGGCTCGGCCGCGAGCGCCGCGCGGGCCCGCCCGGACCGGGGATGACCACCATCAACCGCGCGACCGCGCGACCGCGCGACCGCGCGACCCGGCCCGAGCCGTAGCCGACGGGCTCGTCCCCACCGACGTTTGCGTGGCCGAGCCGGCTCTCGGGGGCTTGGGCCTGCCCTACCTGCACCCGGACCGCGCCGATGACGACCGGCCCACTCTGTTCGGCTGCGCCGGCTGGGGTTGCGCCAAACCGCATCGCGACCGCGCCCGACGGGCTCGGCTCAGGGCCCGCCGGCGAGGCGGACGTCGAGCCGGGCCAGCAGGGCGCGGTCGCGATCGTCTCCCGGGTTGGCCGTGGTCAGCAGCCTGTCGCCCAGGAAGATGCTGTTGGCCCCGGCGTGCAGGCACAGCGCCTGGAGCTCGTCGTTCATCTCCGCCCTCCCGGCCGACAGGCGCACCACCGAGGCCGGCATCATCGCTCGGGCGGCGGCCACGGTGCGGACCAGTTCGAGGCCGTCGAACGGGTCGATGCCGTGCAGGGGCGTGCCCGGCACCCGGACGAGCAGGTTGATCGGCACGCTCTCGGGCTGGGGGTCGAGGTTGGCCAGCTGCACCAGCAGGCCGGCCCGGTCTCGTCGGGTCTCGCCCATTCCGACGATGCCGCCGCAGCACACCGCCATGCCGGCGGCGCGGACCGCAGCCAAGGTGTCGAGGCGGTCCTGGTAGGTACGGGTGGTGATGATGGTCCCGTAGAACTCCGGGCTGGTGTCGAGGTTGTGGTTGTAGAAGTCGAGGCCGGCCCCCGCCAGGCGCGCCGCCTGCTCGGCGCTGAGCATGCCGAGCGTGGCGCAGGTCTCCAGGCCGAGCCGACCGACGGCGGTGACGGCCTCGGCCACCCGCGCCACCTGGCGGTCGTTCGGCGCCCGCCAGGCCGCCCCCATGCAAAAACGGGTGGCACCGGCGTCGCGCGCCGTCGTCGCCGCGATGACGATGTCGCCGAGAGCCATCAGCGGCTCCGCGGCCAGACCGGTTGACCAGCGGGCCGACTGGGGACAGTACGCGCAGTCCTCCGCGCACCCGCCGGTCTTGATCGACAACAGCATGGCGGCCTCGACCACGTGCGGATCGAACCGCTCCCGGTGCACCGCCTGGGCACGAGCCAGCAAATCGTGGAACGGCGACGAGAACAGCTCCAACGCCTCGCCGACCGACCAGTCCGAGCGAGCAGCGGTCACCCCCGGACGCTCGCCGACGCGGGCCGGCCCGTCAAGCACCCGCACCCGGGGCCGATGGCAGCGGCGCCACCCCACCCGCTCCGCTCGTTCCGGTGTGCGTTACCGTGCTGGGAAGCGGCGACGCACGCCGGTTCGGGTGCCGGGCTGAGTGACGGGGTACGCGCAGGGATGCCCCCGCTGCGCCGGGCCGCCCCTGCCGGTGCGCCCATCGAGCGACAGGCTCGGTTAGGTTTCAGCCGGGTACGGGCACCGCAGCGCATCTCGACAAGCAGCCCACGGGCTAGAGCGAGGAGGGTCCATGACGGACACCAGCAACGCAGCCTGGCACCCCGACCCGAGTGGCCGCTACGCCCAGCGCTACTACGACGGAACACGCTGGACCGAGCACGTCGTCGATGCGGCCGGGGTGCAGAGCACCGACCTGGTGGACGCGGCCCCCGAGGCGCCCGTGGCGCCACCGACCACCGCGGCCCCGACCGCCGACGCTCCCACTGGGGGTTACCAGCCCTCGGGGGCCTACGCTCCGTCGGGTGGCTACGGCCAGTCGGGCGGTTACGGTTACGGGCAGGGCGGCGGCTACGGGCAGGCCGGCGGCGAACCCTCTACCGGCTCCGGGGAACCGGGCGGGTACGGCCAGCCCGCGGGTTACCAGTCTCCCGGCGCGCCGACGCCCTACTCCCCGTCGGGCACCACGGCCAGAAGCGGTCCCCCGGTCGGTCCGGGCGTGATCGTGGTCGCGGTGGGCCTCGTGCTGGTCGTCCTCAGCCTGTTCGTGCTCGACTGGTTCAGCGAGGGCGGCTTCGAGCTCACCCTGGGCGACATCCGAGACCTGCTCGACCTCGCCGGCGCGGAGGATTCCGGGCTCAACGCCCTTTCCGAGGCGTACATCAACTTCGGCTGGCTGGTCGGGCTCGTGGGCGCCGGCTTGGCGCTCGCCGCCACGTTGGTCCGTCAGGTCTGGTTGCGCCTAGCCGCCATCGTCGTGGTGGCCCTGGCCGGGGCGTGGCACCTCGCCACCGTCATCGATCTCGCCGGCGACGACTCGCCCGACCTGGCGATCGGCGCCTACCTCGGCGTCGCGGGTTGCGCCGTCGTGCTCGTGGGTGCGGCGCTGGGGCCCCGTCGAGCCTGACCGCACCCGCCCAGCCAATCGCCCAGTCACTCGCCCAGCCACACCCCACCCGTGCCCCGCGGCCTCCGACGTACCGTGTGCACCAGCCGGAAGTCCGTGCGCCAGACGTGACTCCTTCACGCTCAGCGCACACGGTACGGCCCGGCGCACACGGTACGGCCCGGCGCACACGGTACGGCCCGGCGCACACGGTACGGGCGGGGTGTCGCGGGAGGGGTGTTGCGGGGCGGGGTGCGCTGGTGTGCTCAGCGCGCCAGCAGCTCGGCGATCTGCACCGCGTTGAGGGCGGCGCCCTTGCGCAGGTTGTCACCCGACACGAACAGGGCCAGGCCGTGCTCGACGGTGGGGTCGCGCCGGATGCGCCCGACCAGGGAGGGGTCGGTGCCGGCGGCGGCCAGCGGCGTCGGCAGGTCGGCCAGCACGACGCCCGGGGCCCGCGCCAGCAGCGACCGGGCCTCGTCGGGCGACAGCGGGCGCTCGAACTCGGCGTTGATCGACAGCGAGTGCCCGGTGAACACCGGCACCCGCACGCACGTGCCGCTCACGGCCAAGCCGGCGATGTCGAGGATCTTGCGGCTCTCGTTGCGAAGCTTCTGCTCCTCGTCGGTCTCCTCGCTGCCGTCGCTGACCACCGCGCCGGCCAGGGGCAGGACGTTGAAGGCGATCGGGCCGGGGAACAGCACCGGCGTCGGGAACTCGAGCGCGGCGCCGTCGAAGGTCAGCGCGGCAGCGTCGTCACCGACCTTGTGGACCTGCTCCTCCAGCTCGGCCACCCCGGCCAGGCCCCCGCCCGACACCGCCTGGTACGTGCTGACGATCAGCCGCCGCAGCCCGGCGGCGCGGTGCAGCGGGGCCAGCACCGGCATGGCCGCCATCGTCGTGCAGTTGGGGTTGGCCACGATGCCCTTGGCGATGTGTTCGAGGTGGTGGTCGTTCACGCCGGCCACCACCAGCGGGACGTCGGGGTCCATGCGCCAGGCTGAGGAGTTGTCGATCACCGTCACCCCCGCCGCGGCGACCCGCGGCGCCAGCGCCAGCGACGTGGTCTTGCCCGCCGAGAACAGGGCGATGTCCAGCCCCGCGTAGTCGGCCGTGGCGGCATCCTCCACGATGATCTCGCCCTCGCCCCACGCCAACGTGCGCCCGGCGGAGCGGGCCGAGGCGAAGTAGCGGAGCTCGCTGACCGGAAAGGACCGTTCGGCCAGCACCTTGCGCATGACGCCACCGACCTGGCCGGTGGCTCCGACGATCCCGATTCGCATGGCCCGAAGAATAGCCCCGCGCCTCATCGCCGGCGCCGGTGATCCCGTCGGTAGCTCAGGGCGCATCGAGGCCGAAGGCGGTGTGCAGGACCTGCACGGCCCGCTCGACGTCGGACTCGCGCACCACGCAGCTGATGCGGATCGACGAGGTGGAGATCATCTCGATGTTGACGCCCTCGGCGGCCAAGGTCTCGAACATGGTGGCGGCCACACCCGGATTCGACTTCATGCCCGCGCCGACCAGGCTCACCCGGGCGATGGCCGCGTCGGTGCTCACACCTATGGCGGCGATGTCACCGGCCAGCGCGCCGGTCACCTCGGTGGAGGCGTCGAGGTCGTGGCGGGGCACGGTGAAGGAGATGTCGGTCACGCCGTGGTCGGACACGTTCTGCACGATCATGTCGACGTTGACGTCACGCTCGGCCAGGGCGCGGAACAACCGGGCGGCGATGCCGGGCTTGTCGGGCACGCCCGACAGGGTGACCTTGGCCTCCGTTGCGTCGTGCACCACGGCGGATACCACAGCAGCTTCCATGGACGGGTCCTCCTCTGTCACCCAGGTGCCGGGCTCCCAGGTGAAGCCCGAGCGGACGTGCAATCGGACCCGCCAGGTGCGGGCGAACTCGACCGAGCGCATGGCCGGCTTGGGACAGCCCACCGCGGTCATCTCCAGCATCTCGTCGAAGGAGATCGTGCGCAGCCGGCGCGCCGCGGGGACGACCCGAGGGTCGGCGCTGAACACGCCCGGCACGTCGGTGTAGAGCTCGCAGGCGTCGGCGTCGAGTGCATGGGCCAGTGCCACCGCGGTGGTGTCGGAACCGCCCCGGCCCAGGAACGTCACGTCGCGGTCGGTGGAAACGCCTTGCGCCCCGCCCACCACCGGCACGCGACCGGCGGCCAGCGAGGCCCGCAGTCGCTCCGGTCGCAGTTCGAGGATCTTGGCGTTGGTGTGGGCGGTGTCGGTGATGAAACCGGCCTGGCTCCCGGTGAAGGAGTCAGCCGGGACACCGATATCGTGCAGGGCCATTCCCAGCAGGGCGGTGGCCTTGCGCTCGCCCGCGGTGATCAGCATGTCCATCTCGCGTCCCGGGCGCGACCGGGAGACCTGCGAGGCGAGGTGGATCAGGTCGTCGGTCTCCTTGCCCATGGCGGACACCACGACCACCACGTCGTCGCCGCGGCGCCGGGTACGGGCCACGTGGTCGGCCACCTCGCGGATGCGGTCGGGGTCAGCCACCGACGTACCACCGAACTTCTGCACCACCAGGGCCATGGCGCCAGACCGTACCGGTACCGGAGCGCGCTCCGGCACCCGTCCCGGGAAGGTGGTGGGCCCCCACTAGGGTGTCGCCCTCGTGGGAACAGAGAAGCGAGATCGTCAGCGCCAGGGCCGCCAGGCCCGGCTCGAACAGGCCAGGGCGGCGCACCAGCGCAAGAAGCGCCTGCGCACGGCCCGCAACTTCGGCATCTTCGCCTTGTTGGTGGTGGCGGCCCTGTTCGCGTTGTCGGAGATCGGCGGCGACGACGAGACCGAGGTCGAGACGGGGACGGACACGTCGACCACCGTCGGCGACCGGTCACCCGAGGAGCCCGAGGGACCCGCCGCCAGCATCCTGGCGGAGGGAGCCACCATCACCGGCGAGACGCCGTGCCCGCCGGTCGACGGGTCCGCGGAGCGCACCACCACCTTCGAAGCCCTGCCACCGCAGTGCATCGACCCGACCAAGAGCTACACCGCAGTGTTCGACACCAGCGAGGGCGTGGTGCGGGTCGATCTCGACGCAGCCGCGACACCCATCACCACCAACAACTTCGTCGTGCTCTCGCGTTACAAGTACTTCGACGGCACCGAGCTGTTCCGGACCGATCCCTCCATCGGGATCATCCAGGGCGGTTCGCCCCACACACAGGACAACTCCGACCCGGGCCCGGGTTACGACCTTCCCGACGAGGGCTTCGACTACGCGGCCATAGGCGGCCAGGGCGGGCCCTACTCCTACGGCCCGGGCGACCTCATCATGGCTCGCAGCGGTCGACCCGACGGCGCCAGCGCGCAGTTCTTCTTCGGCGTCAACGACGCGGTGTCCGGGCTCGACGCCCAGGGCGTCTACGTGAACTTCGGTGAGACGGTCGAAGGTCTCGAGGTACTCGAGGCGATCCTCGCCTTGCACGAGGAAGACCCGAGCAGCGGGCTCGGCGGCGGCCCCCGCGAGACGGTCACGATCGAGACGGTGACCATCGAGGAAGGCTGACGCGAGGCCGTTCGCCGCGCCGGGACGCCGGGTCGCCGGGTCGCCGGGTCGCCGGGTCGCGACTACCCCGGAAGATCGGCGAGGGTGGCCACCGCGCCGGCTCGGAACACCGCGACCTCACCGACCCCGTCCGTGCGCCACGACCCGTCGGGATCGCGGACCAAGGCGGTGCGCTCGTCGATGGCCGCCACCACCACGCCGTCCGGCGCCAGGTCGAGGGTGCGCTTGGCCTTCTCCGGCGACCACGTGTCGTGGTGCGGGATGACCGCCAACTGCTCGACGAGGGCCAGACCGACGGTAAAGGCGCCGCCGCGGGGGTCGACCATCGGGTCGCACAGCACCATCGCTCCCGCGGAGGAGCCGGCCAGGGCGGCCCCGTCAGCCCAGGCCGCCAACAGGGCGTCCCACACCGGCGAGCTCTTCAACACCGAGCGCAGGTGCATGGGAGAGCCACCGGCCAGGTAGAGGAAGCGGGCGGCTCGCACCTCGGCCGCATTCGCCTCGTCGAGGGCATCGGGCCGACGCAGCACGCCGAGCCCCCGCGCCGCCACGCCGAGCCCGGCGAAGTAGGCCTGAGCGCTGGCCACGGCGCGCTCGGGGTGCTCGTAGGCCGCCGCCGTGGGCAGCACCAGCACCTCCCGTGCGCCCGAAGACTCGAGCAAGGCCCGGTCGAACGTGCACCCCTGCTGCCACTCCCCGCCGCCCACCAGCGCCAACGGCCCGCTCATGTCCGACTCATCTCCGACAATCCATCCCAGGAACGTACCGCGGCCGCAGAAGCGGGCGATCCCGCGACAGGACGTGGGGTCGGGGCCCCGCCGGTTGTCGCGAGATGCCGGTGGAGGGCGATCCCGCGACAAGACGTGGGGCCGGGGCCCCGCCGTTTGTCGCGAGATGCCGGAGGGGGGCGATCATGGGGACTTGCTGGTCGAACCCCCTGCGACGCCCTGGGACTTCCCGCCGGCCACCAGCGGCGACGAGCACGGCGTGGTGGGCCTGGGCGCCGACCTGGAGGCGGGGACCCTCCTGGCTGCCTACCGGGCCGGGATCTTCCCCATGCCGCTGCACCGGGGCGGACCGATGGCGTGGTGGTCGCCCGACCCGCGCGGCATCATCCCGCTCGACGACCTGCGGGTCAGCCGATCGCTGCACCGGTCGTGCCGCCGCTACCAGGTGCGGGTGAACACGGCCTTCGAAGCCGTGATCGACGGGTGCGCCGACCGCCGTCGTGAACATGGCTGGGTCACTCCCGCCATCCGCGCCGCGTACGTCGAGCTGCACCGTTTGGGCTGGGCCCACAGCGTGGAGACATGGGCCAGCGACCCCGACACGGTCGGCACGCCGGACCGCGACATGGGCCCCGCGGGCGGGCGGGGCGAGCTGGTGGGCGGGCTCTACGGGGTGGCCATCGGCGGCCTCTTCGCCGGGGAGTCGATGTTCCACCGCCAAAGGGATGCCTCGAAGGTGGCCCTGGTGCGCCTGGTGCAGATGTTGCGAGACGACGGCCGGGGCGGCGCCGGTCGGCTCCTCGACGTGCAATGGCGCACCGAACACCTGGCCAGCCTCGGCGCGGTGGAGGTCCCGGCCCGCCGGTACCTCGAGCTGCTCGGGCCGGCCCTGGCCCTTGCGCTCGCACCGGCGCTCATAACCTGAGCAGCTCGCAGACGATCAGCCGATGGGATCGAGGGCCGTGCCCTGATAGCGGACTTCGGCGTTCCAGAGGAGGAACGAGCCGATGCCGAGGCTCCGAGCCGCGTCGAGCTGGGCCCGCACCTGGTCCGGGCCGTACTCGACGCCATGGAGCGTGAAGTCCTGGATCCACGGGGCCATGGCCACCCCCGTGCCCGTGGCGGCCCGCTGGAAGTCGGCCAGCACGGCCTCGGTGATCTCAAAGGGCTGCTCGATGGGATTCGGTACCCGGTACTCGCCCGGCACCCAGTGCGACGGGTAGATCATGGGGGCGAGGAAGTCGGTGTGGCGGGCGATCGACCCGACGTCCTGACCGATCGCGTCCCCTCGACTGGCGGCGATGCCGAACACCGACGCACCCTGGTACGCCCCCTCGGCCCGCAGCAGCTCCTGGCCCTGGCGCAGGAAGTCGGCCACCTCCTCGGTCGAAGGTCGGGCCAGGCCGGGAACGACCATGTCCTCGGGGTTGCCATCGGGCCGGCGGGCGTAGTCCCAGACGATGTCGTCCACCCCGGCTCCGACGGCGTCGAGCGCGATGTCGATGTTGTAGGCCCGCACCGCGGGGTGGGCATAGTTGGTGAACCCGCCGTAGGCGGGCAACGGCGCACCCGCGGGGGTTTGCACGACCTGGTCGAAGGCCCCTTCCGCCCAGGCTGCCTCGGCCAGGACCGGGTCGCGGAACGCCACCATTCGACCCATCACGCGCAGGCCGCGCTCATGCAGCTCCTGCACCGCGGCCGCCAGGTCGAACCGGGGCCGCACCGCCCCGATCTGGCGGGCCCGAGGCACCCGGGCGTCCCAACCGATGACGCCGTCCTCGTCCTTCAGGTCGAGCACGACGGTGTCGATCAACCGGGCGTCGGCCAGAGCCAACACGCCCGAGCGCAGGTCGTCGTCGGCCCACGCCGCCGCGCTCACGTGCACGCCGCGCACCTCGGGATAGGCGACCGGCACCACCACCTCGGCGGTGCTGGTGTTGCCGGCTCGATCGACGGCCACGAGTAGGACCGGCTCGGTCGGGGGTGCGTCGAAGTCGATGGCGAACCGGCCGTCGTCGTCGACGGGCACCGGCTCGTCGAGATGGCGCAAGGTCACGCCGGCTTCGACCGTGCCCCGTACCGTGACCGACTCGTCGATCGGGCCGGCTTCGAGCGCCGGCACGTCGATCACCGGGGCGGTGGAGTCCACGGCGAGGCGAAACGTGAAAACGCTGTCGCCGAGCAGCAGGCGCGGGACCGCCAGGCGCAGCTCGTGGTCGCCCTCGGCGATGGGCTCGGGCCGCCATCGCATCGTCAGGCCGTCGATCTCGACCTCGTCCAACACATCGCGTTCGTCGAACGTCAGCGTCGCCCGGCTCAAGTCGTCCTGGTCGTCGAAGTCGATCTCGACCGTCATGTCGTCGGCCTCTGCGACGGTGAGCGCTACGCCGTCTTCGATGCCGCTCACCTCGACATCGACCCGGGTGGCCTGCCAACCCAGACGGGCCCCGACCACGATCAACGCGGCGAAGAACAGCCACAGCAGCACGAGACCTTTGTCGATCCCCGGGCCAGGGTTGAGCCGGGGCTGACGCCGACGTCGCGACTTGAACCCATGGGTGAGGTTGAGGCGTGCGAACCGCGCCCTGGCCCGCCGCGGCGGGCCAAAGACCGGCCGCCTCCGCTCGGGACGGAAACGGCGCTTCCTGGTCGGGTTGGCACCCGGGATGTCGCGCAGGGAAGCGGCCACCAGCGCCTTTCGTATCCGTAGGGCATACGAAGTGTTGCAGGCGCGTGTCACCCGTGCACCGTCGGGCCGTCGACAGGGCGCCCGAGGGCGCGAGCCTGCCCGTCGGGAACCAACGGGAAAGAGCCGCCGAAGGCCGCACCGACACCTTGCCGGCGAGCGGAACGAGCCTGCTAGTCGTCGTCCCCTGAGTCGTCGTTCTCGCCGTCCTCGTCGGCTTCGTCACCGACCACCGTGAAGCTCTCGTCGAGCTGTACGTCGACCTGGGTGCCGTCGTCGAGGGTGACCTCGACCTCGTAGTAGCTCTCCTCGTCGCCCACCTCGGTCTCGGTCACCCGGCCCTCGCCGGTGTGTTCGAGCGCCGCAGCCGAGGCCCGGTCGAGAGCCTCGCCGGAGATGGGCGTGTCGGTGGCGTCGTCGTCGGAACCTCCGGCGCCGGCCAAGCTGATGCCGGCGAAGGTGATCCCGGCGACGGCGGCGATGCCGACCAGGGCGATCTTGGCCTTGTTCATGTCGTGCTCCTTGTGGCGGGGATGAGTGGCGGGGATGAGTGGCGGGGATGAGTCGCTTGCATGAGCCGCTTGCATGTGCCGGTTCGGACCAGCCGGTGGGGACCAGTTGGTGGCTCGACTCTCTGGCGCCAGTGTGCGCCCTCGACGCTGAACCGGGCCTGACTGGGCCGAGGTAGGGCCGGGAGCGGGCGTCAGCTCCCTGGCGTGAACTCGACGAGCTCGACGGTGCCGGAGTGCCCCGCGGTGTGGGTCTCGTAGATCTTGCCGACGCCGGGCGCGTACCACTTCTCCTCGATCACCTCGGGCTCGAGGGGCGTCCAGTCCTGCGTGACCACGACGTCGTCGTACTGGCCGCGGGCGATCGAGGCGGTGCCCTCGATGCGGAGCACCTCACCCATGTCCTCGGCCTCGCCGGCGTAGAACTCCTGGCGGTAGGCGGTACCCGGGGTTGGATCGGCCAGCATGACGATGCCGGGAAGGGCGCCGTCCACGCCGGCCTCCCACGACCCGTCCGCGTTGACCACCTCGCCGTCGACGATCTCTCGAGAGTCCTCGCCGAGGTACCAGACGTTCCCGTCGCGGTCCTGGGCGAACCAGTCGAAGGTGTCCTCCACCAACTCACCGCCCACCTCGACGGTGTCGCGCACGACAACGGCCGAGATGCCCATGATCTGACGACGCTCGTCGGTGACGACGACCTCGATCCGTTCGACCTCTCCGTCACTGTCGCCCTCGTACACCCAGCGCGAGCCGGGCAGGAACGGCAGGTACGGGTTGTCGATGACCTCGACGAAGTTGGCCGGGTCGACGGCCGGCCGGTACTCGCCGCCGTCGCCGGGGTCGATGACGGGCGGCGCGACGGCGACCTCGGCCCCGCTGGTGGTGGTGCCCTGACCGGCCGGTCCCGGTCCCTGGCCGTCGCCGCAGGCCACGACGGTGAGGGTCAGGGCGCTCAGCCCGGCCGCGACGGCGACGCCGCGTCGCACGGGATGGGGGAACTGGGATCGGTGCATGGTGTGTCCCTTCGGGTCGTCGCCCACGGGGCGGGTTCGACCTGCACCATCGCGAGCCTCCGCTGAACCCCGGCTGACCACGCCGACGGCGACGTTCAGCCCCCGTTCAGGCGGCCTCGCCCAGGATCGGGCCGCGCACCGCCGCGAACCGCCACACTGGCGAGGCGAGAGGTCAGCCCATGAAGCTGCTACTGGTCGAGGACGACGTGAAGATCGCAACGGCCGTACGGCGCGGGCTGGAGGCCGAGGGCTTCAACGTCGAGGTGTCCCTCGACGGCAACGACGGGCTGTGGCGGGCCACCGAGGGTGCCTACGACCTGATCGTGCTGGACATCATGCTGCCGGGCCGCAACGGCTACCAGGTGTGCGCCGACCTGCGCCGGGGCGGCAACTGGACCCCGATCCTGATGCTCACGGCCAAGGACGGCGACCTCGACGAAGCCGAGGCCCTCGATACCGGCGCCGACGACTTCCTCACCAAGCCGTTCTCGTTCCCGGTGCTGGTGGCCCGGGTGCGTGCCCTCCTGCGCCGCGCCGCCGGCCGCAACCCTGCCCCCGTCGAGGCGGGGGACCTCCGCATCGACCCCGGGCAGCGCCGGGCCTGGTGCGCGACGGTCGAGGTCGCGCTCACCGCCCGCGAGTTCGACGTGCTCGAGTTCCTGGTCCGGCGCCGCGGCCAGGTGCTGGCCAAGCACGAGATCCTGGCCGGCGTGTGGGACTACGACTTCGAGGGCGATCCCAACATCGTCGAGGTGTACGTGGGCCGGCTGCGACGAAAGCTCGACGAGCCCTTCGGCCGGCACGCGATCGAAACCGTCCGGGGCGCCGGCTACCGGATCGTGCCGTGACCCACCCGACAGAGGGACCGTCGGCGGGGCCGTCGTGGCGGGGGCGACTGCACCGGCGGGCAAGGTCGATCCGCTTTCGCATCACGGCGACGGCCACCCTGGTCGTGTTGGCGGTGCTGGTGCTGGCCAGCATCGCCTTGGTGACCGCCCAGCGCCGGGTGCTCACCGAAACCCTGGACGAGGCCGTCGAGCAACGGGTCGCCGAGCTCGAGGACCTGGTGATGGCCGGGACGGTGCCCGAGGCGCTGACCGGGTTGGGCGAGGACGACACCGCCGCCCAGGTGGTGTCGTCCACCGGCGCGGTGGTGGCGGCCAGCCCGAACGTGACCGGCGCACCCCCGCTGGCCGACCGGCCCCTGAGCTCGGGACCGGGGACGGTGCGCACGGTGCACGACATGCCCCATGACCCCGAAGCCTTCCGGCTCCTGTCGCGCCGCGTCGAGGGCCCCGAGGGCCCGACCGTGATCCATGTGGCGGCCACGCTGGACGACATCGACGAAAGCGTCGCCACCCTGGCAACTTCGCTCACGGTCGCGGTCCCGTTGGTGGGCGCCCTGATGGCGGTGCTCATCTGGTGGCTGGTCGGGCGCACGCTGCGCCCGGTGGAGGCCATCCGGACCGAGGTGGCTGCCATCGGCGGCTCCGGGCTGCACCGCCGTGTCCCGACGCCGGCCGGCGACGACGAGATCGCCCGGCTGGCCCGCACCATGAACGAGATGCTGGAACGGGTCGAGCACGCGGTGCTACGCCAGCAACGATTCGTGGCCGACGCGTCCCACGAGCTGCGTAGCCCGCTCACCCGGGTTCGGTCCGAGCTCGAGGTCGACCTGGCCCACCCGGAACGCAGCGACCCGGCGGCCACCCATCGCAGCGTGCTCGAGGAAGCCGTCGGTTTGCAGCGCCTGGTCGAGGACCTGCTGCTGCTGGCCCGCGACGAGGCCGGCGCCGTCGGCCCGACCCGAACCGTCGAGGTCGACCTCGACGACGTCGTGGATCGGATCGCCCGGCGGCTGCGAGCCGGCGGGCGGGTCGCGCTCGACTGCCGGCGCGTCAACGCCGTACGGGTGCTGGGCGACGCCGAACAGCTGGCTCGGGCAGTCGGCAACGTCGCCGACAACGCGGCCCGCCACGCCGCCAGCTCGGTGTCCTTCACCCTCACCGAGGGCGACGGCGTGGCCGTGGTGACGGTGACCGACGACGGGCCGGGGATCCCCCCGGGATTCCACGAGCGCGTCTTCGAGCGCTTCGCCCGCCTCGACGACGCCCGCTCCGCGTCGGCGGGCGGTACCGGCTTGGGGCTGGCCATCGCCCGCGACATCGTCGTCCGTCACGGCGGGACCATCACCGTCGACCCCGCGCACCACCCCGGCGCCCGGATCGTTATCACCTTGCCACTCCCACGACGACGCTGACCGACCCCGGCGGCGCCGGCCGCTGACAGCCCCGTGGCGCACCGGGGCGCAGCCCGCTCAACCGCACCGGGGGGGGGTCGAGTGCCAAGATGCGCTTCGTGACCGAGCGCGACGCGCTGCCGACGGAGTTGCGGCTCGCGCTCCCCGGCCTCGTCGCCGACCATCTCGACGGCGGACCGCGCCCGGTTCTCGAGGCCCGCATGGGCCTGGTGCTGGACCTCGTGCGGGCCAACGTCGCGGCCGGTGGGGGGCCGTTCGCGGCGGCGCTGTTCGAGGTGGCCGACGGCTCCCTGGTCTCGGCCGGCGTCAACATGGTGGTGGCATCGCACATGCCGGTGGCCCACGCCGAGGTCCTGGCCATCGCCCTGGCCGGGGCCCGTCTCGGGACCTTCGACCTGAGCGCCCGTGGCCCGATCGAACTGGTCACATCGTGCGAGCCCTGCGCGATGTGCCTCGGCGCTCTCCCGTGGGCCGGGGTTCGGCGGCTGGTGTCGGGCGCCCGCGACGTCGACGCCCGCCGCGCCGGGTTCGACGAAGGCGACAAGCCCGCCGACTGGGCTCGCAAGCTGCGTCGCCGGGGGATCGAGGTCATCGGCGACGTCGCCCGCGAGGAGGCGGCCGGATTGCTACGCGCCTACGTCGACACCGGTGGGCTGATCTACAACGGCCGGCCCGGGTGACGAGAACCGGCGCCGGGGCATTCGCGATGGCCACTACACCTAGTGGCGGTTGCGTGACCCTCAGCCGGGTTTGAAGGGGGGCCGGCCATCGGCGGGCGTGGACACCGGGCCGGGTGACGGGCGTCCGGTGCGTGCGGCGAGCACCGAGTCGATGTGGTTGTAACGGTCACGGTCCCAACCCTCGCTCGTCGCCTCGACGGTGCCGCCGTCAAGGAGGAACAAGCTGGGTACGGTGCCGACCTCGAACGCGTCGGAGAGGGGGTAGTCCCTGGAGTCGTCGACATAGGTGCCCGCCATGCCGTACTCGCCGAGCCATCGCTCGGCGCGCTCGGGCGGGTCCTGCGCCACGGCTATCACCGGGACGGCGTCGCCGTAGCGACGGGCCAGCTCGCCCACGACCGGGAAGGCCAGCGCGCACACGGGGCAGGTGTCCTTGAAGAAGGCGAGCAGCACCGGCCCTTCCGGGGCGTCGACGGGGGCGGGTGAACCTACGGCGAGCGGCATCGCCTCACGCTATCGAGGGCGGTGCCGGATCTCGAAGTTGCGTTCGCTCGACGCGCCGAACGCGTACTGCTCGTAGAGCCCGGAGAACATCACCTTGGTCCGCTCCGACCAGGCCAGTGCCTCAGGCGTGGAGATGCGATGGTGCACCTGGAGGATCCCGCCGTCGAAGACCCGGTACTCGGCCCACGTGCCCGGGAAGTCCTTGACGCAGGCCACCTCCACCCAGGGCACCCCCGCGGTGGATGCGAAGCGCTGCACCCGGTTGCGGTGGGTGTGCCCCGCGAAATAGCCGACGATCGCCGGGCGCCGCGCCACCAGCTCGACCAGGCGCTTGGAGTCGTCGGGGTTCACGCCGAAGACATCGTCGCGGCTCCCCGACGTCACGTCCCACACCGGATGGTGGCCGAACACCAGCAGCGGACGGTCGTCGTCGCGTTGCGCCAGCTCGTCGAGCCAGGCCAGCATGGCGGACGAGACCTGCCCGCCGGACCGCCCGGGGAGCACGGTGTCGATCACGGCCAGGCGCACGCCGGGCAGCTCGATGGACAACGGGGCGTGGTCTGCGAACGTCTGGCCGTGGTAGGCGTCGTGGTTGCCCCGCACATGATGCAGCCGGTCGCCGAAGGTCGGAACGTAGGCGGCGAGGAACTGCTCGTACTCCTCCTCGGTGCCGTGGGACGTGAGGTCGCCCTTCACCACCACCGCGTCGGGCCCGATGGCCGCCATCTCGGCGACGGCCCCCCGGTTCATGACCTCGGGGTAGGGCGTCTCGCCGTCGGCCACCGAGAACACCGGGCCGTCGGGGAACCAGTCGAGCTCGCCGCACAGGGTCTCGCCGAAGTGCACGTCGTTCACGGTCGTCACCCGGCACAACAGCTCGCCCCGGCGGGGAAGGGTCCGGAACACGACGCCGTCGAGGTCGTAGTCGGTGTCGGGGTCCAGGCCCTGGTAGCGGCGGGGCACGCCGTCGACGAAGACCACGGCCTCGTCGTCGGCCAACGTCGTCGGCTGGATCGTCGACTGGATTGTCGGCCGGTGTGTCGACTGGATTGTCGGCCGGTTTGTCGGCTGGACCGACTCGGGGGTGGGCACGGCAGCCGAGGTCACCGAGGTCACCGGGGTCGCTGACGACGAGCAGGGACGGGTTTGGTCCACCATCGCCCCGCGAAGCGCCACCGGGGCGACGAGGAGGAAGCCGGCGTGACCGTCACGGCCGGTCGGGGCCAGCACAGCTCCACCGCCGCCACGATGGCCGCCAACTCCTCCGCCGACGGCCCCGGCCGCCCGACCTCGATCATTCAACGTCGCCTTCGGCTCGACGACCGGCGGGGGGCCCGGGGGGCAGAGGCTCCGCCGGAGCCCCCCGGCTCTGCGCCGAGCCGGCTCCGCCGGTCGGCGCAGGACAGGTTCTCGGCGCCGCCGCAGGCGGCGGCCATCCAGCTCGCCCGAACGGAGTGAGCGAAGCGAACGAGTGAGGGCGATGGATTCTCGCCGCCGAAGGCGGGCACCGCCCAGCTCGCCCGAGCGCAGCGAGGGCGACACTCACAGCGGTGAGTTGCCGTGCTTGCGCTTGGGTAGCTCGTTGCGCTTCGAACGCAGCATCTCGAGCCCGGCGATCAGCATCACCCTGGTGTCGGCCGGGTCGATGACGTCGTCGATGAACCCCCGCTCGGCCGCGTTGTACGGGTTGGCAAAGCGCTCGGTGTACTCCTCGACGAGCTCGGCCCGCTCGGCCGCCGGGTCCGCCGCCTGCTGGATCTTGCGCCGGTGGAGGATCTCCACCGCCCCCTGCGGGCCCATGACCGCCAGCTCCGCCGACGGCCAGGCGAAGGCCAGGTCGGCGCCGGTCGACTTCGAGTTCATCACCACGTAGGCCCCGCCGTAGGCCTTGCGCACCACGACCTGGATGCGAGGTACGGTCGCCTCGCAGTAGGCGTAGAGGAGCTTGGCGCCGTGACGGATGATGCCGCCGTACTCCTGGTCGACGCCCGGCAAGAAGCCGGGGACGTCGACGAACGTGACGAGAGGAACGTTGAACGCGTCGCAGGTGCGCACGAAGCGGGCGGCCTTCTCCGACGACTCGATGTCGAGGACACCGGCCAGGTGCAGGGGCTGGTTGCCGACGATGCCCACCGGACGGCCGTCGAGGCGGCCGAAGGCGCACACGATGTTCGGGGCCCAGCGGGCCGCGTACTCGAAGGACTCGCCGTCGTCGACCACTGCCTCGACGACCTTGCGCATGTCGTAGGGCTGGTTGGCGCTGGCCGGGATCAGCTCGACCAGCTCGGGGCACCGCCGCGTCGCGTCGTCGGTCGCCACGGCCCTGGGTGGCTCGTCGAGGTTGTTGCCGGGGAGGAACCCGAGCAGGTAGCGCACCTCGTCGAGGCAGGCGCGGTCGTCGGGAGCCGTGAAGTGGCAGACGCCCGACTTGGTGGCGTGCGTGGCCGCGCCGCCCAGCTCCTGCTGGGTCACGTCCTCACCGGTGACCGTCTTCACCACGTCGGGCCCGGTAATGAACATGTACGACGTCTCCTCGACCATGAAGACGAAGTCGGTCATGGCCGGGCTGTACACGGCACCGCCGGCGCACGGCCCCATGATCACGCTGATCTGGGGGATGACCCCGGACGCCTGGACGTTGCGGTAGAAGATGCCGCCGTAGCTGTCGAGGGACACGACGCCCTCCTGGATCCGGGCGCCGGCGCCGTCGTTGAGGCCGATGAGCGGCGCGCCGACCTTGAGCGCGAGGTCCATCAGCTTGTGGATCTTCTCGCCGTGCACCTCGCCCAGCGCCCCGCCGAACAGGGTGAAGTCCTGGGCGAACACGAACACCGTGCGGCCATCGATCGTGCCCCAGCCGGTGACCACGCCGTCGGTGTCGGGCCGCTCACCGGTCTCGGCTCGGGAACGAGCCAGCAGGTCGAGCTCGTGGAACGAGCCGGCGTCGACCAGGTGGTCGATCCGTTCGCGAGCCAACAGCTTGCCTCGGTCGTGCTGGCGCTGTCGAGCCTGGTCGGAGCCGGCGACGTAGGCCTGCGCCTTGCGCTTGGTGAGCTGGTCGAGGCGCTCGGTGAGGGGGTGGTCGGCCATCGCTGCGGAGCGTAGCGGCGGGCTGCGGCGCGCCGCCGCGCCAGGGCCCGCCGGGGCCGTGTGTACACCCGACGGCGAGTGGGCCAGCTCGATCCTGCGATCGTTCCGGGGCCATAGACCGGCACCGTCGCCGAATGCTGGTGTGTGAGCAGCGCGCTGGGGCCAGACCTCGCACTACGGTGCCCCGCGATGCAGCTCCCGCTGATGCCGCCCATCGCACCGATGCTGTCGAGGGCCGTGGAGGAGCTCCCGATTGGCGCCGACCTGTTCTACGAACCCAAGTGGGACGGCTTCCGGGGCATCGTGTTCCGCGACGGGGACGAGGTCGAGATCGGCAGCCGCAAGGAGCGACCGCTCACCCGCTACTTCCCGGAGCTGGTCGACGCCTTGCGGGACAAGCTTCCGACTCGCTGCGTCGTCGACGGGGAGATCGTGATCGCCACCGATCGGGGCCTCGACTTCGAAGCACTTCAGATGCGGCTGCACCCGGCCGACTCACGGGTACGCAAGCTGGCGGCGTCCACGCCGGCCAGCTTTGTGGCCTTCGACCTGCTGGCGGTGGGCGACGACGATCTCACCCCGCTGCCCTTCGCCGAGCGGCGCCAGGCGCTGGAGGGGGCGCTCGCCGGTGATGGCCCGCCCGTGCTCGTCACCCCCGTCACCTCCGAGGTTGGGGTGGCGCTCGACTGGTTCACCCGGTTCGAGGGGGCCGGGCTCGACGGCGTGATGGCCAAACCCGGCCACCTGCCGTACCGACCCAACGAGCGCGTCATGTTCAAGGTGAAGCACCGCCGCACCGCCGACTGCGTGGTGGCCGGCTTCCGCCGGCACCGCCGCGATGACGGGATCGGGTCGTTGCTGCTCGGCCTCTTCGACGACGAGGGCATGTTGCATCACGTCGGCGTGGCTTCGAGCTTCACCGCCAAGCGGCGCGCGGAGCTGGTCGCCGAGTTGGCGCCCTACCGCGACAACGCCCTCGACGGGCACCCCTGGCGGGACTGGGCCGAGGCGGCGACACCGGCTTCGGGGGGGCGCATGCCCGGAGGAGTGAGCCGCTGGAACGCCGGCAAGGACCTGTCGTGGGAACCCGTGCGCCTCGAGCTGGTGGCCGAGGTCGGCTTCGAACAGCTCCAGAACCAACGCTTCCGGCACTCGGCCCGCCTGCTGCGCTGGCGAGTCGACCGCGACCCGGTGTCGTGCACCTTCGACCAGCTCGACGTGGCCATCCCGTACGAGCTGCGTGAGGTTTTCGCGCTCCGGGGGTGAGCGCCGGCTGACCCGGTTCCGGGCGGCGGCGCTACCGGCGCGTGGCCCGGGCCAGCCTGCGGGCGCGCTCGGCCAAGCCCGGCGCATCGATGGCACGGCACACCTGGTCGAAGGCCGCGGTCGGGCCATGCCACTCCAGCTCGTCGACCGAACCGAGGACGGGTTCGTCGGCTTCGACGGTGGCGATGCGCCGGAACAACAGGGCCAGCTCGAACTCCTGGTGCAGGGTGGCGGCGAGACGCCCCGCGTTGCGCAGCGGTCCGGCGACGTCCCACTCGGCGCTGGTTCGGGGGATGTCCTCCAGGTGGTGGTAGCGGGCCAACACGGTCGCCGCCGACTTGGCCCCCCAGCCGGCCAGGCCGGGGAAGCCGTCGGCGCTGTCGCCCACCAGGGCCAGGTAGTCAGGGATCGACGCGGGCCCCACGCCGAACTTCGCCTCGATACCGGCGGCGTCGAGGACGAGATTGCGGCGGCGATCGAGCTGCACCACCTTGCCCCCGACGCACTGGCCCAGATCCTTGTCCGGGGTGCAGATCAACACCCGCCCCACCCGGTCGTCGGCCGCGGCGTGGCGAGCCGCGGCGGCCAGGGCGTCGTCGGCTTCGAGCGCCACCATCGGCCAGGTGCGGATGCCGGCCGCCATCAACACGTCCTCCACCAACGGGAACTGCGCCAACAGAGCCGGGTCGACGCCCGCGCCGGTCTTGTAGGTCGGCCACAGGTCGTTGCGGAACGACTCGATGACGTGGTCGGTGGCGACGCCGACATGGGTGGCGCCACCCTCGAGCAGGCCGAGCATCGAGCCGACGACGCCCCGCGTGGCCGCCACCTCGCGCCCGTCGGCGGCCAGGTGCGAGGGCAGGGCGAAGTGGTAACGGAACAGCTCGTAGGTGCCGTCGACCAGGTGCACGTCCATCGGCCGCAGATCCTTGCAGCCGACCGACCGGCGGCGCTTGTCGGTGCCCCGACCCCGATAACCTCCGCAGGTTGCGGGGGGCCCGGGGGGCCCGGGGGGGCCCGGGGGGGCCCGGGGGGGCCCGGGGGGGGTGGGGTGAGGGGCCGGGGGGTGAGCGGTCAGGCGCTGACGATGCTCAGCACGTCTTGGGGGGTGGCCGTGCCGTCGAGGACGACGGCCCCTTCTCGCAAGGCGATGCAGCGCGACACCCGCTCGACGTAGCTCGCGTCATGGGTGGCCACGACGACCGCGGCCCCGGCGGCATTGGCTTCGGCCAGCAGTTCCAGCAACGAGGCCTTGCCGGTGGCATCGAGGCCGACGAAGGGCTCGTCCACCACCAGCAGCTCGAAGGGCCGGACCAGGGCGAGGGCGATCGACGCCTTCTGGCGCAGCCCTCGGCTGAACCGCGACGGGAGGTCGTCGGCCCGTGCCGCCAGGCCGACCCGGGCGATGAGGCGCTCGACGTTGTCCTCATCCACCTCCGCCCCGTGGAGGGAGGCCACGTAGGCGAGGTGTTCGCGCACGCTCAGGTCGTCGTAGAGCACGGGATCGTCGGGCAGGTACGACGTCGCCGCCCGCGCCGGCGGGCTGCCCACCGGGGTGCCGGCCACCCGGGCGGAGCCGGCCGTGGCCTCGAGGAGGCCGGCGGCCAGGCGCAGCAGCGTCGACTTGCCCGATCCGTTGTGGCCGACGAGGGCCACCATCTCCCCGGCGGCGATGGTGAGGTCGAGGGGTTCGAGCGCCACGAGGTCGGCGTAGAGCTTGGCCAGGCCCTCGGTGACCAGCGCCGCCGCGGCCGGCGCCGCCGCGGCCGGCGCCGGGTCGGCCGGCGCCGGGTCGGCGCTCGTCAGATCAGCCACGCGTCGGGTCACCCATGCATCGGGTCAGCCATCGGTGGCCGGCTCCGGTTTCGACCCGAACGCGGACTCGACCTGTCGGTGCCACGCCGCCCGCGCCTGGTCGCGCCAACGCACCCAGGCGCATACGAAGGCGAACACGGCCACCGGCGCGACACCGACGGCGGCGGCGGTCGCCACCGCGTCTCCCGGCGCCCGGCCCGAGTCGACGGCGGCCCTGGCCGCCAGCACCGGCGCCAGGCCGAGCGTCGCCAACACCGGCGGCCACGCGGTCCGCACCGCCATGCGCAGGCCGGCCGCCTCCGGTGGCAGGGCGGCGTTGGAGGGGGAGAACCCCGGCGCTCCCATCACGACGCTGACGACCCCCGCCCCGGCGGTGCCGAGCGCAGCCGGTACGACCACGGCGGCGGCCACCTCGAGGGTCAACGACGGCGGCGCGACGAGTAGCGCGACCGCGGCGGCCATCAGCGCGATCAGCAGCGACACCGCCACGATCGTCGGCAGGTGGCGCAGGTGGAGCTGGCCGGCTACCACCGGCACCGAGTCACGCCGACTCGGATGGTCGATCTCCTGGGCCAGGGGCTCGATGGCATCGAGGGCGGCGACGAACAGGGCCAGGCCGGCCACCACGAGCAGCGGCGTGGTGCCGTCCCACGCGCCCCCCAGGGCGAGCCCCGCCGTCGCGCCCAGCACCACCACCCGGGCCACCCTCGTCGCCGGCCAACGCAGAACCCCACGCCAGCCCCGCACCCACACCGGGAAGCGGTCGACCCCGTGGGGCACGATCCGCGCCCATGGCCGCGACCGGGGCAGCTCCATCGCCAGTTGGCGGCGGAGCACGATGACCGTGCGGATGTCCTGAAGGGTGGCCGCGAAGCGGAGCTGGCCGACGAGCGTCGAGCGCCGCTCGGCCGACTCGACCGAGACCCCACCCACCACGGCGAACCCGACGCCGACCAGCCCCGCCGCGACCGCCACCGGCACCAGCCCCGACGGGTCGAGGTCGAGGGGCCACAACGCCAGGCGCCCGAGCAGCGAGAGCGGACCTGACGGCAACGTCCCGGCCAGGTCGCCCACCGACCAGGCCAGGAGGGCGCCGGCCACGGCGCTGGCCTTCCAGGGCTGCACCTTGAGCCCGGAGGTGACCAGCGCCGCGCCGTAGGCCAGCGACGCGGTGACCAGGCCAAAGGCGGCGCCACTGGCCGTCCAGGCCGCGTCGGCGCCGGGGAGCCGGTTGGAGGCGAGGTGACCGGCCACCGCCCCGGTGACGGCACCGACGAAGGCAGCGAAGCGGACCTGGCGCACGGCGGGCCCTCGCAGGGCCGTGGTCCGGTCGACCGGAGCCAGCAGGACGTGGCGCACATCGGCTCGCTCGAGGGCAAGGGGCCCGCCCCGGCTGCCGGAACGCAAGGCGACGGCGACGGCGACGGCGACCACCATCGCGAGCGCCGCGGGGCCCTCGGCGCGCACGTCACGAAGGCCCGCCGCGCTGACCGCGTCGTCGCCCACGACATCGCCGAGCACCAGGACGGCCAAAGCCCCCAGCAGGGCGGTGAGGTAGGCCTGGTAGAGGGCGTCGACCCAGTGAACGTCAGCCAGGCGCTTGCGCCGCCGGAAGCGGCGCCATTCGACGAGCGACCACTCCAGGTCGGCGTCGGGATCGCCGGAGATGGCCACGACGCCCGACGCTATTGGAGCCGGCTACTCCTGGACGAGTTCGATGAGCGTGCCAAAGGCCCCGGCCGGGTGCACAAAGGCCACGGTGGTCCCCCGCGAGCCGGCACGAGGGACCTCGTCGAGCACCCGGCCCCCCTGGTCCTTCACGGCCTGCAACGCGGCGGCGCAATCGTCGACGCGGTAGGCGACATGGTGCAGCCCCTCGCCGCGCCGTTCGAGGAACCGAGCCACCACCGAGTCGTCGCGGGTGGGGGTCACGAGCTGGATGTAGGACTCGGCCACGGCCAGCAGGGCCTCCTCGACGCCGTCGCCGTCGAGCTCCTCGCGGTGCTCGACCAAGGCGCCGAACGTGTCGCGGTAGTAGTCGATGGCCGCGCCCAGGTCGCGCACCGCGACGGCCACGTGGTCGATCTCGGTGAACAGGGCGCCGGCCCCGGCGGCGGCCGCGGCGCTGGTCCTGGCCTCCTCGCTCTCGTTGGGATTGCGGGCCGTGAGCGGGCTCATGCGTGGATCGTCCTCCTGGGCAGGGCGAAGTCGATCTTCTCCTTCGCCGCCCCATTCTGCGACCGATCCCGTTGCCCTGGCGACCGGAACAGTCCCAGGTCCGACCGGGGGTGAGGGATCAGTCGGCGTCGAGGACGAAGCGAGGACCGGGCCCTCGTTCGCCGGCCTCGTCGCCGGGATTGACCAGCCGGCAGACCCGCAACGAGAGGCAGCCGCAGCCGATGCACTTGTCGAGGCGGTCCCGGAGGCGCTCGAGCAAGGCGATCTGAGCGTCGATGCGCGGCCGCCACGAGGCCGACAGGGTCGCCCAGTCCTTCTCGTTGGGCGTGCGGTTCTCGGGCAGCGAGGCCAGCGCTGAATGGATCTCCTCGAGCGACAGGCCGACCTCTTTGGCCACGCGGATGAACGACACCCTCCGCAGCGTCTCGCGCGCGTAGCGCCGCTGGCCACCCTCGGAGCGGGTGGCGTGGATGAGTTTCTCGGCTTCGTAGAAGCGCAGCGCCGAGGGAGCGACGCCGGTCCGCTCGCTCAGCTCACCGACGGTCAGCTGCGGGATCATCGCCGTCACCTTACGCGGCCGAGTCCTTGACTTCAAGTGAACTTGAGGAAATAGGGTGGCCCGCGCTCCCCCCGAAAGGACCCCCCATGCCCGAAACCCCCTTGAACCTGGCCGTCATCATCGGCAGCACCCGCCAAGGCCGGTTCGGCGACACGATCGCCCGCTGGTTCGCCCGGCAGGCGAAGCCTCGCGCCGACATGGCGCTCGACGTGATCGACCTGGCCGAGCTCGACCTCCCCGCCGTCTACCCGAGCCAGGCCGTCGCCGGCGTCGAGGCCTACGCCGAACGCATCGGGCGAGCCGACGCATTCGTGATCGTGACCCCGGAGTACAACCATGGCTACCCGGCGTCGCTGAAGCAGGCCATCGATCTCACCCACGGCGAGTGGCGCGCCAAGCCCGTGGGCTTCGTGTCCTACGGAGGGATGTCCGGCGGGCTTCGGGCCGTCGAGCAGCTCCGGCAGGTGTTCGCCGAGCTCTCCACCGTCACCGTGCGCGACACCGTGAGCTTCCACAACGCGTGGGGGCGCTTCGACGAGGCCGGCGAGCCTCGCGACCCCGCGCCCTGCGAGGCCGCGGCCAAGACCATGCTCGACGACCTCGCCTGGTGGGCGCGGGCGCTGCGTACCGCCCGGGCGGCGTGAGCGCGGCGCCGCGAGGGCCGCGGCTGCCTGCTCGGCTGGGAACGGCGCGGTCGCGAATCAGTCGACCACGGCGGGGCCGAACCGCTCCACGCAGTCGTCGAAGGAGTCCGCCTCCGAGCGACGGCCGCCGCAGGACAGACCGTAGGCCTCCTCGGGCGTACCGACTCCGCTCTCGTAGTACGCGTCGTCGCACGCCTGCATGTCCCCGGCGAAGCAAGAGTCGACCAGCGATTGGAACGCCGGGTCGCTCGGGGTGGGCGGCGCCTGCGGCTCGAGCGGCTCGTCGGCGGGCCGGTCACCGCCTCCGGGCGCAGCCGGGTCGTCGAGGAGGGCGGCACAGCCGCCGTCAACGGCCTCTGCCTCGGTCAACCGCCCGCCGCAGGTCCGGGCGTAGGTCTCGTAGTCGGACCCGATGGGGCTGGCGAAGTAGAGGTCGTCACAGGCGCCGAAGTCGCCCGCGAAGCAGTCCTCGGCCAGGGTTTGGTACTCCGGTTCGTCGCCGAAGTCGACGGGAGGCACCGGGTCGCCGAGCATCACGTTCGGCGCGTCGTCGAGATCGTCGAGATCGTCGAGATCGTCGAAGTCGTCGAAGTCCTCGAAGTCCGACTCGGCACCGGAGAGCAGGTCGCCGTAGAGCAGGGCGAACAGGGCCTCGGAGTCCTCGAGATCCTCGGGCTGGAGGGCGGCGACGAACTGCAGGACGCCGTCGAAAGCGGTGCGGGTGGGGCTCACGAAGTGGGAACCGCCGACCTCGACCGTCACGAAGCCGCCGGTGGCGCCGCTGAGCGATCCGAACAGGCCGGCCCCGGCCTCGTCGTCGAGGCAGAACTCGTCCTCGCCCGTGCCGAGGAAATCGAGCGAGGCGTCCTGCCCGTCGACCTCGAACCGCACGCACTCGCCGTCGAACTCGACCACCATCTCACCCTCGTCAGGAATCCCCACCGATAGGCGAAAGGCGTCGAGGGTCACCCTGGTCGCGCCGTCGTCGGCGCCCTCGCTGCTGAGCTCGAGCTCGTCGAGCGCGAGCTCGACCCCGGACTCACGCAGGTCGGCCGCGCCGGCCTCGACATCGGGAAGGAACAGGGGCGCGTAGTCTTGCAACGCCCCCGCCTCGTCGGGGGCCAGCCCGGCGATCACCGCCTCCAGGTCGAGACCTACGGCCGAACGAAGCATGCCTTCGACCGCAGCCTCGGCGCTGTCCGCCCCCTCCGGCTCGACGCCGGCGGCGAAATCGGGCACGTCCAGACCGGAGCCGCGGCGCACGGCCTCGGCCAACGTGTAGAAGAGGCTGACGTGCCAACCCCCGTCGTCCTCGACGGCCATGATGTCGATTCGCTCATCGCCGAGATCGCCCTCATCGCGGTACTCGGCCTCCCCGACCTCGCCGCCGCCCTCCTCGATGAGGCTTCGCAGGTTGTCGCCGATCGGCAGGTCATCGGGCACGCTCTCCACCGCGATCGCCCCACCCGTGACCGTGACCGCGGCAATGCCGTCGGCCACCTCGTCGCTTTCGAGCTCGAGGCCCTCGATGGTGATGTCGATGCCGCTGATGTCGTCGAGGGCGACGCCGTCGCCCAGGACCCCGAGCCGTTGGAGCTCGTCGGCCAGCGTCTCGACGGTCGGGCGAAGCGCCCGGCGCTCGCCCGGCGCGAGCGCCTCGAGCACCCCGAGGAGGTCTTCGTCACCGAGCGCGCCGAACATGGCCTGCACCGCCGCCTCCGGGCTGCCGGCGCCGTCGCCGCCGCCGAGCTGGGTGACCGCGAACGCCCCGGAGGCCGCGACCGCGGCCACGCCGCCGAGCACCGCCAGCCTCCGCCCGCGCCGCCGGGGTGCGGGCGGCGGGACCGGCGCCGCGTAGGTCGGCAGCCCGGCGGGGGGCGGAGCGGGCGGCTGACCGGGGAACGAACCCGGAGGCGGCGTTGGCGGCTGGCCCGGGAACGAACCGGGGGGCGGTGGCCCGACCGGCTGGGCCGGCGGTGGTGACAGCCAGCCAGGGTCGGTCGGGTCACTCATCGACGGTCTTGCTCGCTGCGCTCGCTCATGATCGCTGCTCCTTGTCCCGCCCTGCCGTGAGTGCCGCACCGATGACCACGAGCACGGCGGCTCCCATCGTGACACCAATGCCGAACCTCGTGGGCAACGACGTTGCTCGCACCACGAGAGCCAGGGCGATGGCCGCGGCCGCCGCGACCACTCCGAGGGCCGCCGCCGCCCGCCGGCAGCCGACGGCCAGTGCGAGCAGCGCCAGCGCGGCCACAACCGGCACCAGGTACCAGCCCTGACCGGCCAGCTTCTCCACGCCATCGTCGAGCACGCCGAGCGCGTGGCCGGCGCGGACGACCTCGAAGCTGTTGCGCTGGCGCTCCCCGGTGGCCACCCACGGCAGGAGGGCACCGCTCACCATCGACGCCGTTCCGACCACCAGCAACACCGGCCCCAGCCCTCGCCGGGTCCTACGCGCCGGGCCCACGGCAGCTCCATCGAAGAAAAATCAACAAGACCCCTTGTCACAGCTCCGTCACCGTTGTAACGTGACCGCAACGTAGTCCCTCCGAGGTTACCTCCCCTCGGCCAAGTCACCCGATGCATCGCCTGAGACGAGCCGGTTCTGTCCGCCCGCGCCCGACTCGTCCAGGCGGTGCCTCGGGGAACAACCACCAAACCGGCCCATAACGGGCCGGTTTGGTGGTTTTGTCGCCTGCTCATTCGGCCCTACTCGCAGCGATGGATGCTCCGAGACCAGACCGGCGCCGGCCGAACGATCGACCCGCCTACCCTTCGACCTCGTGGCGACCCTCGAGGGCGCGGCCGAGGGTGAGCTCGTCGGCGTACTCGAGGTCTCCCCCGACCGGCAACCCGCTGGCGATGCGCGTCGCCAGTATGCCGAGCGGCTTGAGCAGCCGACCCACGTACATCGCCGTGGCCTCGCCTTCGATGTTCGGGTTGGTGCACAGGATGACCTCGGTCACCGGTGCACCCTCGAGACGGGCCAGCAACTCCTTGACCTTGAGCTGGTCCGGACCGACCCCGTCGATCGGGCTGATCGCGCCTTGCAGGACGTGGTAGAGGCCGCGGAACGCCTGGGTCTTTTCCACCGCGGCGATGTCTCGCGGCTCCTCCACCACGCACAGCACCGCCGGGTCGCGGCGGGGGTCGGTGCAGATACCGCACAGCTCGCCCTCGGACAGGTTGAAGCAGCGGGCGCAGAAGCCGATTCGGTCCTTGACCTCGATGACGGCCTGCGCCAGGCGGACGGCGTCCACCCGCGACAACTTGACGAGGTGAAAGGCCAAGCGCTGGGCCGACTTGGGACCGATGCCCGGTAGCCGGCCCAGTTCGTCGATCAGGTCCTGGACCGGGGCGGCGTAGACCGATGACACCGTCGCTAGTGTCCCGGAGGGTCTTCGCGAGCCGCCACGTCGATCGGCGGGCCGCCATCCTGGTCGGGACCGAGCCCCGCGAGCCCCGCCCGCGCCTCCGTTGCGAGGTCACCGAGGCCCAGGTGCCCGAGTCCGAGGTCACCGAGGTCACCGATCGCACCGACAGCTTCTCGGTGGGCGGCCGCGACGCGCTCGGTGAGGTCGTGCAACGCGGCGAGCACGAGATCCTGCACCAGCTCCACGTCGCCGGTGGACAGCGCCTCGGCCGAGATGGTGACGGCCGTGAACTCGAGCGAGCCGGTGGCCTCGATCTGGACGGCTCCTCCGCCGGCACGACCGGCGAAGGGCGCGGCCTGCGCCTCCTGTATCCGCTGCATGCCCTCGAGGAGACCACCCAGGTCGGGCAGCCCGAAGCCGGGTTGCTGGGGTAGGTCGGTCCCGGCGTTCTCGCCCGGATCGGTCGGGTCGGGCGGCTCGGACGGGTCGGGCGGGTCGGGCGGTTCGCTCAATTTCCCTCCTCCACCACTTCGGCACCCGGGAACGCGGCCATCACGCGCTCGACATCGGACCGCAGGTCGGCCGGGGCGTCGGTGAGCGCGCTCACGTCGATCCCACCCTCGTCCTCGACGCCGCCTGCGAGGTCTTCCTGGCCGCCCCCGCCCCCGCTGCCGGTGCCATCGGGTCGACGGGCCCCGCCCTGGCCCGGGGTCGGCTCATCACCCTCGACCACGAGGGTGAGCGGCACCGGTCGGCCGAAATGCGCGGCCAACGCCGCCTCGACCTCCGGTCGAAGCTCTTCGCAGCGCGCCCGGTGCACCGCGTTGGGGAGGGCGAGCCGAGCCGAGCCGGCGTGGTTGCCGACGAAGCGGCCGGCGCTGAAGCGGGCTCGGGCCGGTCGTGAGAGCAGGGCGAGGACCGCGTCGGCCCAGGCCAGGGTCAACTCGTCCCGACTTGGCAGCGGGTCGTGCGTCGAGGGGCTCGGCGATGGGCTCGGCGATGGGCCCGACCGGGGATCATGGTGGGCCCCGAGGGCGGCGCGGCTGGAGGGCGTCTGGCGCTCCGAAGGCGGAGGGGCCGCGGACCGTGGCGGGAGCGAGGGCGCCGCCGCCGCGGGTGGAGGGGGGCGGTGGCGGCTCTGAAGTGCCCGCCGAGCGCCGGCTGCGGGCCCTTGGGGCGGCTCGAGTCGGCTCGGTTGCGGTGCGGGCGGGGGTGGCGACGATGCCCCCGTTGATGGCGGTGGCGTGACCCCCCCGGTCGCCAAGGCTCGCTCGAGCCGGGCCACACGCTCCACCAGCGCCGGCAGCGAGGTGTCGGCCTGCGCGTTGGTGAGCCGGACCAGGGCGACGTCGAGGTTGATCCGGGGATCGGGGGCCTGCCGCATGTCGACCAGCGTCTCGCCGAGCACCTCCAGGGCGCGGGTGACGAACGGGCGCTCGAAGCGTTCGGCATCGGCCAACGCCCGTTCGCGGTCGTGGTCGCTCAGGTGGTCGAGCTCGGCCCGCATCGCGGCGAGGAAAACGTCGCGAAGACGAACCAGCAGCGACTCGGCCAGCACACGCGGGTCCCGCCCCGCGGCGGTGGCGGTGGCGACCGCGGCGAGCGCCTGGGGGGTGTCGCGCGCCGCCAGCGCCTCGACCAGCTCGTCGAGAGGTCCCGAACGATCGTCGACGCCACCGGCGGCGGCCACCTGGTCGAGGGCCGAGAGCGTGTCGCGAGCCGACCCGGCACCGGCCCTGAGCACGTGTTCGATCCCGTCCTCGTCCACGTCGAGGCCGGCGTCGGCGATGATCGCCCGCACGTGGGCCTCGAGCACCTTGGCGGGCAGGAGATGGAAGCCGAAGTGCTGCGTGCGGCTGATGATGGTGGGCAGCACCTTCTGGGGGTCGGTGGTGGCCAGCACGAAGACCACGTGGCCGGGCGGCTCCTCCAACGTCTTGAGCAGGGCGGCCGATGCGGCCGGGGTGAGCATGTGGACCTCGTCGAGGATGTACACCTTGGTGCGCCCGCCGCTCACCAACACCGTCGACTCGATGACCGCCCGGATGTCGTCGATGCCGCGGTTCGAGGCGGCGTCGAGCTCGTGGAGATCGAAGGACCGGCCCGCCTCGACCGCGAGGCAGGAATCGCAGACCAGGTCCGGTTCGCCGTCCGCGGGGGCAGTGCAGTTGAGCACCTTGGCCAGGATGCGCGCCGTGGACGTCTTACCGGTGCCTCTCGGACCACTGAAGAGGTAGGCGTGGCCGACTCGGCCGTCGCGAGCAGCGTTGCGCAGCGCGGTGACCACATGGTCCTGGCCCAGCACCTCGGCGAAGCGACGCGACCGGTAGCGCCGGTACAAGGACTGGTAGGCCACGGGCGAAAGCTATCCGCGCGGACCGATCGGCGGGACCGATCGGCGGGAAGGTATCGTGGTCCGGCCCCGCCTTCGCACGTGGCGGCCGGGTCCTGTGCAATCGCAGACCGTGAACCGAGTCAGGGCCGGGAGGCAGCAGCTCTCAGCGGATCCTGCGGTGTGCCGCAGATCGCCTGGCCGCCACTTGCGAGGGCGGGGCGAGCCGTACCTGGAGGGGTGCGAGAGCGGCCGAATCGGCACGCTTGGAAAGCGTGTGTGGGGCAACTCACCGTGGGTTCGAATCCCACCCCCTCCGCCAAGCCAAGCCAAGCCGCGATCCCCCGTTCGTCGGGGCAACCGGCGTGCGTCGACGTGCCCTAGCCGCAGTAACGCACGCCGGAACGAGATGGGGAACGGTGCCGTCAGCCGCCGCGGCAGAAGATCAGGAAGCACACGCGCTCCGGAGGCGGGCTCGAGCCGTCGGGCACCATGATCACGATGGGCGGCAGGACGGGCGGCACCGGCGGGAGCTGGATCGGCGGCAGCTGGATCGGCAGACGGGGCGGGGGCGGCGCCACCACCAGCGTGTCGGGATGGCGGTCGGCGCCGTCGAGGGAGATCGAGCGGTCCGACTCGTCGATGTTGGTCAACAGCCGTTGGGGGAAGTCCTGCACCAGCGCGGACTGCGCCCAGGCCACCGCCTGCTGCACCGTCGGCCCTCCCGCCTCGCCGTTGAGCAAGCCGCGCCGCAGGACGTACTCGGCCAGGTACGACCGGCCGAACTGGCCGTTGTCGTAGGCGAGCTGGTCGGCGCCTGATGCTGCCGTCAACACCCGCCCCGGGGCCAGGACCTCGTCGAACCCGCCGCCGTAGCAGGCGGCCATGACGACCCAGGCCTCGCTGGCGGCCATCGACGCCAGGTCGTCGGCCAAGTCGACGTCACGTACCACGGACCCGTCGGCCGCCACCATTGCCTCGGTGGTGCTGGCCAGCTTCTGGACGTGCCCGGCATAGAAGTACACCGCCGTCGACCCCGGGCCGGCTGCGGCCGCCAACCACTGCGCCGCGCCACCGAGGGCGGCCCCGGTGGCCTGCTCGTCGCGCAGCGACACGACGTTGGCCGCAGGTACTCCTTGCGCCGCCAGGACGTTCAACATGTCGTCGGCATCACGGCCGGCCGAGATCAGGTCGTAGTCCTCGCCAGGGTAGTCGTCGATACCGATGACGACGGCGAACACCGCCGCCGGGGTCCCGATCCCCGGGACCGGTGCGACCGGGGCGGCCGCGGCCGCCGGCATGGCGCTGGCGTCGGAGGGGGCCGAGACCTCGACCGGGACCGGGCTAATCACGCGCTCGCCGCCCGGACTGGCTGGCGCGAGTGGCTTCGCCACCCCGGCGGTGAGCGCCAACTCCGAGACTCCCTTGGGAAGCGAAGCCTGATCGTCCAGCCGGGCCGGGCCCCCGGCGGTCCCGAGGAGCAGGACCGCGACCACGACCAGGGGCCGCCGGCCGCGGCGCTGGCCCGTTTCGACCGGGACAGGCGAATTGTCCCGACTCCGGGCACGGCTCCGAACGACGCTCCACACCGCGTTCCGGGCCGCGGTCGTAACGGGCGCGGCCCTGGTGCCCGCAATCTTCATCGCTGCGTTTTTCCCCCCCGGGTCGGTTCCCGGCCGGACGGCCCCAGCACCGTCCGAACGGCTCGGGCGCCTGGTCGTGCAACCGGCCGGCTGCCGCAGCGCCCGGTGGGAACTTCGACGCGGGACCACCTGATCCCTGCCGGTACGGTCTCGCCGGTGGATGACGCCGCCGCCATGGGAATGGCCCTGGACGAGGCCCGCCGGGCGCCCGGGCACGCGGACGTCCCCGTCGGCGCGGTGGTCCTCGTCGACGGTGACATGGTGGCCCGGCGCCACAACGAGCGGGAGACCCAGGGCGATCCCACCGCCCACGCGGAGGTCCTCGCCCTGCGGGACGCCGCTGCGGTCTTGGGGACGGGCTGGCGGTTGGAGGGCGCGACCCTCGTCGTGACCCTCGAACCGTGCCCGATGTGCGCCGGCGCGCTGGTGGCGGCACGGGTGGCTCGCGTGGTGTTCGGGGCGACCGACCCCCGAGCCGGGGCCTGTGGGTCGCTCTACAACTTGTGCGCCGACCCCCGCCTCAACCACGAGGTGGCGGTCGTCCCCGGCGTGCGGGCCGGCGAGTGCGCCGCCCTGCTGGTGGCGTTCTTCGGCTCGGCTCGGGACCGAGGTCCCGCCCGGCGCGGGTAGCGTTGCACCGGAGGGTTGCCAGAGCGGACGAACGGGGCGGCCTCGAAAGCCGTTGTGGCCCTCGGGTCACCGTGGGTTCGAATCCCACACCCTCCGCCACGTAGTGGCTGGTCAGTCACGGTATTGGCATGTCAACCCTTCCAGCCCGCGAAGCCCAGATTCGGTGCACCGGCCGGCCCGTAAGACGAGCGCCTTCGTGCACGACTGCTGAGCGCCGACCACCAGGGTGAGCCCTTCGATCGAACGACCGGCCCCCCGGCGGGCTGGGCCCGAATCGCCTCTGCGCCGACGTGGTGTCAATGGCCGCAGTGGTCGACCACCGTCGACGGAGCGCGGTGGGCCCATCGGCGGTCCGTGCGCCTATTGGCTCTCGCGCTGGTCGGTCCGGTTGGACGACATCGAGCCAGCCCTGCTCGAACGGGTCTTGCACGAGGCCACCACCAAGGCCGACGGAACGAATGATGGTGCGCCGGACGTCACTCGCCGTCGCCGCAATACCCTCGGTGCAGTGTTGCGCGCGGCCGTCCACCGCGGTCTGCTCGCCGCCACCTCGCTCCACCCCGGTGCTCATCGACGCCGGCTTCCCAGAACTCGACGTGCCCATCCCCTGGTGGGGAGGCAAGACGCTTCGCTTCGGCTTCCCGCCTCGCTGAGCCTGAGAACCTCAACGCGACTATCGCAACCAACTGTCCCGAGGATCGAGGTTGGAAACGAATGAATGCCGTCGCCACCTCGTGTCCTCGGCCCCGCCCTCTCGCCGTGCTGCGAGCGGGCTTCCCGCTGATGCGAGTGCGAGCTACAGGGGGAGCTCGTCGGCGTAGACCAAGCGGTACTTCACCGCCCGCACTCGGATGGCGTCCTCGAGGAACCGGGGCGGGCGAACGAGGTGGTCCTCGGCCTCGGACTCGTCGGTGAGGAAGATCTCGTACTCGCGCACGGCAAGCCGGAGGGCCTCGCCCTTCGCCTTGGCCGGGAGCGGCACGCGGCCGGTGTAGAGCACATCGCGCAGGCCGTTGGCGGCGGACAGGTTCAGGCGCACCTCGTCGCCCGTCGCGGCCCATGCCAGGTCGGTGGCGGCGCCAGCCGGCAGGCGCTCGACCTGGCCCACGGCGAAGCGGGAGAGGGACGTGAGCTGGTCGAGCCCGCCGGCGAACGTCACCAGGTCCTCGGCGTTCTCGGTGTAGCCCGCCGGTCCCCGCACCGAGACGCTGGCGAAGGACGAGGACACCTTGGTGATCGCCGCGGTCCGGGGCGCCACCAGCTGGGTGAACTCGGGGAAGACCACCTTCGACAGGTGCTGGCCGGGAATGGAATGGGGTTGGTAGCGGGCCAGGGCCAGCCGCACGAACGGAAAGTAGGACCGGCCGGCGTCGAGCTGGAGGTCGCAGTACCAGAGCTTGCGGAGTGGGTCGAACGCCGGCTGGTGCCCGACGACGGTGACGGTATGGCCCGGCGCCTCGGACAGGGAGACGTTGCCGCCGACCGCCACCCGCAGCGGGAACTGGTGCACGTAGGGGCCGGGGTCCACCGGGGCCGAGCCCCAGATGGGGTCAAGGCCCCAGTGCGTGACGTACTGCTGCGGATCGCCGCGCCGGATCACGAACGCGGCCATGGCCCCGTCGAGCACGGCCCGTTGCGCCGGCGTGAACGCCAGCGACAGCGCGAGGGCGGCGCCGGCCTCGGGCGCCGGCTCGTCGTCGTGCAGGGCCAGCAGGTGGGCGGCCAAAGCCCGGGCGTGCGGGGTGCCGGCCCTGTCCGCGCCCCGGCGGGCGTCGGCCAGCTGCGGGTCCTTCACCTTCTGCAGGCCTTGGAGGAGGCGCTCTGCGGGCCGGGCGGTCTTGGCGCCGGCGCCCTTTACCAGACCGGCGCCCAGGATCTCCTCGGCCAGGTCGTCGGCCATGGCCCTGAGCACCGACGGCGCCTTCATGCCGGCGGCCACGTCGACCGGCCAGGTCAGCCACGGCTGGTCCTCGAGAACCACGCCCAGCAGCTCGTCGGCACCGGAGGACCACCAGGGCCGGTCGAGGTAGACCCGCAGCCCGCCCCCGCTGCGGGTGCGCAGGACGGTGCCCGGTCCCGGGCGGCTTCCGGGTCGAGGCAGCCCCGGCGCCCGGCGGGAGGTCCACGTCCACGTGGGCACGACGTAGAGCACCTCGGGCGGCTCAGGCCGCCGGGACGACGGGACGTCGAGGCGCACCTGCGGTCCGTCGTGGGTCACCAGCGACCGGTCGTCGGTGATCTCGGGCGGGAAGTACTCCCGGAACCGCGTGGTCGCCGTCGCCTTGTAGTCGACCCAGCGGTGCTTGGTGTCCCGGAACTCATGGCGCAGGCGATGGACGGGCACGCCGGTGACCGAGTCCTGCCGGTCGGTGCGGCATGCGTTCTCCGACGCGGTGAGCAGGAAATCGCCCACATGGGCATGGCCCGCGATCTCGCCCGGCGCGTCTTCGGCCAGGTCGTCTATGGGCTCCCTCCAACTGGCCTCGACGTCGAGCCGGCCGGTGCTCTTGGCGTGGTTGGAGATGGTGCCCGAGAGCACCGCGAACGTCTCGCCCACGTTGCGCCTGACTCCGCTGCCCGCCACGCCGGCCGACGGCACGTGGATGACTGGCGCGGTGAGCGGCTTCTCGACCGCGTGGACGAGGGTGAGCAGTTGCCACGGGGTGAGCATCCAGTGGCGACCGGCTTCGGCGTCGGCCTGTTGCGCGGCGCGGGCGACCGGGCGCTCCAGCATCCACACGGCCATGAGCTCGAGGTCGGCAGGGTCGACGAAGGAGGACAGCCGCACCGTGACCATCTCGGCCTGGGGCAGGAACACCGTCAGCAGCCGCTGCGCCGGGTCGTACGCCGGAGCGCCGGCGCCGTCGGAGATTCGCAGCCGGAACGGCCGGCGGTCGTACCAGTCCGGCCCGCCCTCCCACTGGCGTAGTTGGGTGGCGCCGCCGCCGGGAAGCGTGGAGAACGACGCGCCCAGCGAGAGCGGGTCTGGGAGGTAGGGCAGGGCCAGGTCGTCGGTGTCGTGGCAGACGTACTCGCCCGGCTGCAGCGGGTCGCCCTTGCGACGGGCCGGGTCGATGAGGTCGGTGGGGGTGGCGCCCGGCGCGGTGTTGACGACGAAGGTGCCCGGCCCCACGTCGAGGTAGGAGCCCGACTCCCGGGCGGCAGTGTCGAACTGGGCGTCGATGGCTGCCGGCGCGGCGCTGGCCCCGATGGCCGCGTCGAACCGGCCGTGCCACTCGGCCAGCTGTTGGGCGGACAACGGCGGGCTGATGTGGCGCTCGTTGGCCTCCAGGTAGGCGAGGAGCGGGTCGGTGTGGTCGGCCAGGCCGGTGATGCGGGGCAGGCCGACGTAGGCCGGCGGCAGCACGCCGAGCGTCGAGCGGATGACCATACGGAGCAGCGACTCGCCCTCGGTGAACTGCCGGCGCGGCACGACGACCGGCGCCGGCACCGGGTCGAAGCGCCGGAGCACGTGGGTGGGCGTGACGTGCTGCGGGTCGATGCCGCTCTCGGCCACCGAGTTGCCGGCCAGGTCGACGGCTCGGGCACGGAACCGGTATGCCCGCCCGAACCGCAGGCGGGGCAGCGAGCCGGGCTCGGCCTCGAACGACGTGTAGAGGGGCACGTCGGTCGGGTTCTGAGGCTCGACGGCCTCGGCGCCGGTGTTGGTGATGGCCAGCCCCGGGCGCGTGGCGGCCAAGCTCCAGCCGTCCCAGCCGAACATGGCCTCGTGCAGGTAGAGGTCCTCCTCGTGGCCGGGCACGGACGCGCTCGACGCCCCCTTGACGAAGCCCTCGTCGGGGCCGATCGGGAGGTCGACGGGGGGCGTTCCCGCCGGCTCCACCCGGTAGGCGCCGACCCGCCGGTGCAGCGATCTCCAGCGGTCGGGCTGCCTGGCATCCTCCACGTCGAGGCGGTAGCCGCGGGTGACGTCCTCGGCGAACAGGTCGGCGGGCGTGCCCGTGGCGTGCGCGCCTTCGTGCTGGGCGGCGGTGCCGACCTGGGACACCACCGCGCCGGCCCGGGCGTCGCGCGCCACCGTGAAGCCGCCCGTGCGCAGCGCCGGCAGGGAGGCGGCGTCCTCCACCATCGATCGGGTGGTCTGGGTGAGGTGGGCGTTGAGGCGCAGGGCGTTGCCGGCGAAGTCGACGGTCTTCATGGCGCTGCCGTCGACGTCGACCTGGTTGACCAGGAAGCGCCGGGTGTTCTCCAGCCGCAGCGTGCCGTGGACGAGGTCGCCCTCCTTGTGGCGCGAGGCGGGCAGGAACCGACGCTTGTCCAGGGCGTAGTGGGTCCACGGCCGGGCCTGCTCAGCGGTCATCCACGGCTCGAACTGGCCCGGGCCGCGCACCTCCACCCGCAGCTTTCCTTCGGACTGCATGCCCGCCTCCCGCTTGGCCACCAGGTCGATGGCCAGGCCCAGCCGGCGCAGGAGCTCCGGGTAGTCGCCGACGGTGGCGACGGCGCCGTGGAAGTCGATCTTCGGCGGCTCGGGCGGCGGCGGCGCGGCGTTGGCGCCGGCCGGGTCGCGTGAGCCGGGCCGGTCGTAGAACCGGTAGGCCTCGGCGAAGGCCAGGAGCCGGCGCTGGCCGGGGGAGATCTGGCTCCGGTCGAGCCAGCGTCCGCTCTCGTGGCGCTGCATGAGGTCGTCGAGCATCTTGTAGTAACGGGTCCGACCGTGGGCGCCGAACAGGCCGAGCTCCTTGGCCAGGCCGGAGACCGGGCCGCTGGTGAGAGGTGGGAACCCGTCGTGGAAGCCCTCGGCCACCTCGGTGTAGAGGCCGAGGACTGCCTTGGCCATCTCGCTGACCGGGAAGGACAGGAAGCGCCGGTCGGACAGGTCCTTGAACTCGCCGTCGCGCACCCGGCAGGCATCGAGGAGCAGGTGCCACGTAGCGGTTTCCGCGGTGGGCGACGCCGGATCGGGCACGGCGTCGAAGGTGCCGAGGCCGTCGACGGTGAGGAAGAACGTGGTATCGGCCAGGACCGCCGGCCAGTCCTCGAAGGCCGCGAAGCCGGCGCTCTGGAGGGGAAGGTCGCCGGCGCCGTCGGTGAAGAGCCGGGGCGACACGAAGACGGTGAACCGCAGCAGGCGGCCGTTGCGGTCGAGGCCGTTGGGCAGGGCGGTGAAGATGACGGACTCGGTGGCCATCGTCGTCTCCTCAGCCGTCTGCGAAGGCGAGGCAGTAGGTTTCCCAGGGCCGGGGCTCGCCGGGCGGCGCCCCCATGACCTCGGCGAAGGTGGGGTCGCCGTTGGCGCCGGCGAACTTCTTCTCGCACGAGACCTCCACCGAGAAGGAGAGAAAGAAGATCTCGATCTCGATGGTGAGGGTGGCCCGGCCCACGGCTTTGCCGGTCGACGTCTCGTACGTCAGCTCCAGGTAGAGCTCGATGGAGGCGGAGATGAGGCCGAGCACGTCGACCTCGCCCCGCAGCCGGAAGTACCCGGTGAGCTGGGCGTTGGTCTGGCCCGCCTCGGTCTCCAGGCGGAAGTAGACGCCGGCCATGATCGACACGCCGCCGCTGGCCACGCCGAGGTTGATCGAGATGGCGGCGCCGAACTCGAACGATGCCTCCAGCACCCGGACGCCGCCCGGCGTGATGGTGATGCCGAAGAACCCACCGCCGGCGAACAGGGCGACCTGGAGCCGGAAGGGGCTCTCGCGGGTGGAAAAGTTGAACGACGTCTCGATGGACTCGTCGACGAACGGCACCCGCAGGTTGGCGCCCAGGGCGATGTTGGTCAGCGCGAACACGCCGACGGCCAGATCCGGGATGGCCAGGTCGAAGCCGGCGTTGATGCCCTCGGCGGTGACATCGAGGTAGGGAGGGTCGCTGAACCCGTCGAACGGGATGATGTCCTTGAGGGTGTTGACGAAGGACAGCGGGCCGGCGAACTCGATGCCGTTGCCCTCGCGGAACTTCACGTTCACGTCCGGCTTCTTGCCGGCGGCGAGCAGGAACTCGATGGTCTCGAAGTGCAGGATGATGAAGTTGACCGGGGCGATCAGGTTCAGGTCGAAGGGCGAGATCGAGCACGAGACCAGGGCGCTGGGCTGCTTGCCGGCGGTGGTGGGCGCCTGGACCTCGACGGCCAGGGTGATCCGGCCCTGGCCGACCGGTTCGAAGATGGCGTCCGTGCTGGGCCACGGGTCCAGCTCGGTCGACCAGTCCAGCCGGGCGGTGATGACCTCGGGGAGCTTGAGGCCCCGGGCAAAGGCGACAAGGGCCTGGGCCGCGGCGGTGACTGCGGCGGCGTCCTCCAGCTGGTCCTTCACCCGGTTGGCCAGGCCGGCCAGTTGCTGGCGCTGGGCCTGGGGCAGCATGACCGCCCCTTCCACGGCGGCCACGAACGGGTCGAGGTCGTCGGCGATGGTGGTGAGCCCGGTAGCCAGGTCGGGCGGGTTGTCCGGGTCCGCCAGCAAGGAGCCGAGGTCGGCCAGGAGGGCGTCGACGTCGTTCGTGAGCTGCGTGGCCGCGCCGCCCAGCGCGGCGGCCTGGGCATCGGCCGCATTGCGGACCCGCTCCAGATTCTGCTTGAGCGTGGTGGCCACGTCGAGGGTCTGGGCCACGAACGTCGGCACCCGGTCGGGCGAGAAGCCCAGGGCGCCGAACAGGTCCTTCAGGGGAATGAGCCCGAACAGCTTGGCGCTGATCCCGTCGAAGAACTCGCCCACCGAGAAAGCGCCCGGGTTGTCGATGGCCTTGTCGAGGTCGCCACCGACCGGCCCGGTGAGGCGGGACAGGCCTTTGACGTTCAGCCCGGGCGTGGCGAACCCGCCCGAGCGGTCCCCCTGGCCGGCGAAACCGAACGCCGGCGTATCGAGGGCCTTGGCAAAGACCTCGGCGGCATTGCCGGCGAAGCCCCGCTCGGCGAACTGGTTGGGGTAGGCCAGGCGGGCGGGCGTGGCGACGCCGGCCAGCGCGCTCATCGCCGGCACGACGGCCTTGTACTCCTCGAGCACCGGCTCGAAGCGGGGCGCGTCCTGCGGGCGGCTCTCCAGGAACGGTGCGGTGGCGACGTGGAACGTCATCGAGTGGGTGGACAGCGCGGTGTCGTCGGCGGCCTTGCTCTCGGCGTAGGCCACCCGCTGGCCACGAAGGTCGAACTCCCGATCGACGGTGCTGTCGATGTTGTAAGCGGCCAGGGCGTCGTCGAGGATCGTGCCGGTGGGATCGTTGTGGTCGCGCTCCATGAAGACGAGGGGCGCGGCGAACTCGACCACGTTGCCCTCGAGGTCGACGGCCACCATCTTGAAGTCGAAGCGGCTGCCCGCTACTGAGGGCTGGAAGACCAGGCCGCCGTAGCCGACCAGGTTGGTGGGCGGGTCGAGCGGCGGCGTGACCGAGGTGACGATGCGGACGGTGCCCAGGGGCATGACCAGGTCGAGCCGGCGGCCGTCGGGCAAGGCCCGGGAGTCGCCCCGGAACTTCTTCTCCGGCTCCCGCACGATCAGGAACATGCGCTGGAACAGGTAGGCGGCGTCGCCGCCCAGGCCGGGCTTGATCTTGCGCTCGGTGACCTTGACCAGCGACGCCCGGTGGCCGAAGGGCATGAGGAAGCCGGCGTACACGACCTTGACCTCGTGGTCGCGGCCCAGGGCGGCCCGATGCTTCCACTCCTCGATGGTGAGGCCGCCGTCGGGAAGGGTGGGGAACTGCACCCGGCTGTCGAGCCATCCGCCGAGGGCGGTGAGCATGAGGCGGTTGGTGGGCACCGCCTCCGGCGGCCAGTCCCGGGTGCCGTTGCGGACGAGGTGGAAGTTGGCCGTCTCGTGGACGAGCATCATCCGGTCCCGGCTGTTGAGCGACATGCGGACCTCGGGCCGGTCGTCGGAGCCGTCTGCGTCGGGGAAGCTGGTGGCGACCGGCGGCGACACGAAGCCGTGGGGCGGGTCGGTGAGGCCCTCGTAGTCGCGTGCCCAGATGGCCCGCACCGTTCGCAGATCCTTGCGCCGCTCGTCGACGACGGGGTTGCCGTCCTTGTCGCTGGCCCGCACACCCAGGCGGGTGTGCCAGAGCTCGAACCGGCCTTCGTGCTCGACGGCGACCGGGCTGTGGGCGAAGGCGCCCCGGTCGTTGGGCGAGATCACCAGCCGCCAGGGCAGTTCCAGGGCGGTGTGGGTGGCGGCCGGAGGGCCGGCGGGTAGCGGCGGCTTGATCCGGGGGCGGTCGACGATGTCGAGGTCGACCCTGCCGGTGATGCCGAGGCGACTGCCCAGGGACACGCCCTGGAGGGCGCTCACCGCGGCCTCGGTGCCGAAGCGGTACTCGACGTTGGCTGCCGCCGCCCGGAACCGGCCGGCGGCGACGAGCTGGCCGATGACGCGAACCGGGCCCTCCCCCACCTCCACCCGGCCCCTCCCCGTCCGCATCGGACCGTTGGCCGCCCGTAGCACCGCCGTCAGGTCGATGATGTCGCTGACCCACAGGTCGCCGAACTTCAGGAAGCGGCGGGGCGCCGGCGGCAGGGCCTGCGGCGCCACGCTCAGGTCGAGCTCGGAGACGGCAGCCAGCAATCCCTCGGTGGTGTAGGGGATGCGCTGGTCGGTGACCCGCAGCACCAGCCGGCTGGCGCCGGCGATCGAGGCGAAGATCGGCGGCGCCGGCGGCGGGTCGGGGATGCTGACGGTGGCGCCGGCGTCGGGATCCTCGGGTGGGGCGGTGCCCGCCGGGAGGCCGGCCGGCGGTGGGGGATCGACCACGGGGTAGTTGTCCGCCACCTCGAACAGGGCACGCTCGGTGATGTGCTGCGCCTTGCAGTCGACGCTGAGGAATGCCGGGCGGTCGGCGTTGGCCCGAACCACCCTGGGCGGGCCGCCCCGCTCTCTTACCAGCCGCAGGTTCCGGAACGAGAACGTCAGACACACGAGGTCGTCGGTGCGGACCAGATCGACCGGCTGGAGCGCCATCCTCGGCTTGAGCAGCTCGTCGATCGGCGACCGGACCACCACCATCCGGCGCGCCGGGACCTCGAAGGTCGCCACAGCCACCCGAACGCTCCGCGCGACACGCCTTGCCATGCTCTCGCCCCCCGCCGGCCTCCCGTTCGGAGGGGTCGGCGCCCGCACACTATGCCGCCCGAACGCCGTGCCGCTCGAACGCCGTGCTGCCCGAACGCCGTGCCGCTCGAACGTCGTGCTGCTCGAACGTCCTGCCGCTCGACCACATAGGCCGTCGTGCGGCCGGCTCAGCGAATCGCGACAGGCCGTCACGAGGAGAGGTGGCGTGAGGACGACGGCCCGGACTTCGATGGGGCGGATCGAACAGGCAGACTCGGTTCCCGTGGAGCTGCTGATCGCCACCAACCCCGACCCGGACAGCACGCTGGCCTTCCTGCTACGGATCCCGATCGGCGACGGGCTCGTCTTTCGGACGAAGGGCACCTGGCCCCGCACCAGCGCCTTGTACTGCCACCCGGTGCCGAACGACGAGTGGCCCGACGAACCCGACATCGTTGAGCGG
>Ga0187893_10002194_pt1 | contig 43655 bp, 38 predicted proteins | sample MA1701074metaG_FD_139574 | JGI IMG/M metagenome (GOLD analysis project Ga0187893, IMG submission 139574) | White microbial mat communities from a basaltic lava cave in the Kipuka Kanohina Cave System on the Island of Hawaii, USA - MA170107-4 metaG ... | reverse complement strand
GTCACGGCGGCGCCGATGTATTCGGAAGGCCTGGTTGCCGCAGGCACCGGCAGCGTCAACCTGTACGCGGCGCGGAGGTTTGCTGCGCCGCAGGCGCTGCTTGGCCTGCTGCCCACGTCGTCGATCAGCGGCGAGGGGGTCAGCGGCTCGGGGCTCGCCTATCTTGCTACCGGCGCGAAGGTGGATATGTCGAACGCCGGCTATGCCGGCCTCCGCGTATTCGGCCTGATGGACATTCGCAAGCAGCCGTGGTGGCTGAGCCGCACCTCGATGACGGGGCCGTCGCAGATTGTCTGGGGCGATATCTCCACCTGGACCTACGACCAGCAGATCGTCTGGGGCGACCACCTGATGTCGACCGGCGGCGACCAGATCGTCTGGGGCGATCAGGTCTTCAATCCCGGTGGCCAGCAAATCGTCTGGGGTGATCAGATCTACAGCACGAGTGGCCAGCAGATTGTGTGGGGCGACCAGATCGTGTGGGGCGATCAGATCGTCTGGGGCGACCACACGCCCGACGGGCAATAACGCATGCGCCGCGGCTTCACTGCAATCGACGCCTACGTCGCCGCGATCGTCATCGCCGGCGTCGGCGTCCTCGGCCTCGCCGCCTGGGCGCTTCCGTACACGCCGAATGTGCGTGATTGGGGCGTCCTCGCGGCGGTGGCTCTGATTGCGAGCCGCTTCCCGCTCAGGGTGCCGGGCCGCAACGCCTGGTTCTCGATCTCCGACACGTTCTTCATGACGTCGGCGCTGCTCTTCGGCCCGGCGCCGGCGACCATCACCATCGCGATCGACAGCCTGCTGATGTCGCACGCCTTCAAGACGTTCTCGTTGCGCCGCTTCCTCTTCAACAGCAGCGCGCCGGCGATTGCGTTCTGGGCCGGCGCCCAGGTGTTCTTCGGCCTCTCGGGGCTCGCGCCGTTGTCGGGGGCCACGCTGGCATCCGACACCCTGGTGCTGCCCTTGGCCTGCTTCGCGGTCGTGTACTTCGGATTGAATTCGGGGCTCACCGCTATCGCGATTGCACTAGAGAAACAGCAATCGCCACTGACGGTATGGCGCTCGCACTTCGCGGTTGTCTCGCTGAATTACTTTGCGTCGGGATCGATCGCCTTCCTCCTCATCTTGTTCACTCAGTATCTGAGTGTCGTGGCGCTGCTGACGACCGTGCCGCTGATCGCCGTCATGCACCTGGCGATGAAGTCATGGGCGGGACGCCTGGAGGATGCCCAGCAGCACATCGCAACCGTCGATAAACTCTATCTGTCGACCATCGGCGCGCTGTCTACCGCGATCGAAGCCAAAGACGGCGTCACCAGCAGTCACATTCATCGCGTTCAGCACTACGCGATGGCGCTGGCCAAAGCCATGGGCAACCTCGACGAACAAACGCTGAAGGCGCTTGAAGCAGCTGCGCTGCTCCACGACACCGGCAAGCTGGCCGTGCCCGAGCGAATTCTCAACAAGCCCGGCAAGCTGACGCCCGCGGAGTTCGAGACGATGAAGCTTCACGTCGACGCCGGCGCCGACATCCTGTCGTCGATCGATTTTCCGTATCCGGTGGTACCAATCGTCCGCGCCCATCATGAGAACTGGGACGGCACGGGGTATCCGAGTGGGCTGAAGGGTCTCGAGATCCCGATTGGCGCGAGAATCCTGTCGGTGGTGGACTGCTACGACGCGTTGACGTCGGACCGGCCCTACCGCGGCAAGATGTCCGACGACGAGGCGCTGGCCCTGATTCGGGCGCGGCGCGGAACCTTCTACGACCCGGCCGTGGTCGACACTTTTGAGCGCGTCTGCCGCGATATCGATCCCTTCACGGTGAAGCCGCAAATGCAGAAGGCGATTCAGCAGATCAACAGGTCTGCGGCCGCCATCGATGCCGCGCCCGCGGCGGTCGTGGCAACCGCCGTTGCGGCGCCGGTAGAGGGACCCGATTCACTGCGCGCGCTCGCCAATCTGGCCCGCATCGTCAGCGGCCGGGCGACGGCCACCGATGTGGCCTCGATGATCTGGGCGCACGTGCGGCACATCGTGCCGCAGGCCAGCTGCGCGTTCTTCGTGGCGAACGCGTCCGGGGAATCCTTGTCCGCGAAGTTCGCCGCCGGCGATGGTTCCATGGCGTTGCAGGGACTCGAGTTCAAGCTCGGCGATCGGCTCACCGGCTGGGTGGCCGAGAATCAACAGCCGATCATCAACTCGGAAGCCCGACTCGACCTCGGTTCGGAGGCGGCGTTTCTCGGCTTGAAGTACTGCGTGTCGCTGCCGTTGGCCAGTGAAGGCCGCCTGGCCGGCGTGTTATCGCTGTACGCTGCGGATCCGTTTACGCCGGAGCAGGCGCAGACGCTGCAGTCGATGTTGCCGCATCTCGCCGTGATGTTCCTGGCGTTGCAGAATCGCGCCGAGGCGCCGCCTGTGTCGCCGTCGCGCCAGGCACTGCGCGTCGTCGCCAGCCGCTAATCAGCGTCGCCTCAGTTCCGCCAATTCGATCGCCGCGAGCAGGGCCATCGCGCCACCGCGGTCGTCGGCGCCGTTCACGATCGGACGATTGAGGTAGTACTCCTTCGTTGGCCCGGCGCCGGTTCCCGAACACACGTCCCTCACTGTCCCGTCTGCACTGACCCGGGCGGCCACCGCTTGCCAGCCCCGATTCATAATCGGCTCGTACGTCTCGCGATCGATCCACTCGCGTCCAATGCCGCGCGCGATCGCCGCCGTGGTCATCGCCGTCACGGTTAGTTCGCGATAACTCGTTGGATCGTCGACAACTTGCCGCCAGCTGCCGTCATCAGACTGATGCTTCGCCATCGCGGCCAGGTGACGCCGATAGATCTCGAGGACCAGCGGGCGCCCCGTCCACGATGGCGGGTAGTGGGTGAGCGCTTCGGTCAACCCTAGCAACGCGAATCCGTTGCCGCGTCCCCACGCGTACGGGGCGCTTTCGGCGTGCGCGATCAGGCCGTCCGGACGCTGCAGTCTGCCGGCATATCCAACCAACAGCCGTTCGAGAGCCTCGCCATGCGCCGCGAACGCGGCTCGCGATATCACCGAGCTCACCATGAACATATCGTCCGTCCAGCCGGTCAGGTATCTGATCTCGTGTGGGGGCATGAGAGAGACCATCAGCGCGGCGGTTTCCGCGGCGGGCTTCTGGGCGCGCCCCTCGCGCGCGATCACCATCGCGTCGAGGAATGCGAGCACTCCAGCAAGGCTCGTCAGACGGTACGGTTGCGTCCTCACCGGCGTGGTGCCGTTGAGGAACGGCTCCATGTCTTTCATGGCCTTGTCGCGCCATTTCGTGTCGCCGGTGATCACCGAGAGCCGCAGCTGGCTGGACCAGGCCAGCGCGGGGATGTAGCTCATGATCGGCTGCGCGGGATAGCGCGCCGCCAGGATCCGGGCTATCTCGAGCGGGTCGGCCGACGTCGGCTGAGCGGTCGGCAGGGCAGTAGTAAGCACGAGGAACGCCGCAACCGTAAGAACAATGTGCGGGCCGGATTGCATATTTGGTGGCATGCTACCACCCAAGGAGCACGACATGATGCGCAGGACTGTTTTGATTTTGATGTTAGCCGCGTTCCTCGCGCCAGCGATCGCGGTGGCGCAGGACGCGAAGGCATTTCTCGGAGACTGGGTACTGACCGTCGAGGGTCGCCGTGGACCGCAGGAACGGCCGCTGAACATCAAGGAGACGGGCGGCAAGTTGTCGGCGGAGCTTGGCGGCGGACGGGGCGGCCCGGTGGCGATCACCGACGTCGCGGTGAACGGCAACGTCGCGACCTTGAAGTGGAATCAGGAGACGCCGCAGGGCGCCGTCGACGTGGTGATGACACTGACGCTGAAAGACGGCACCGTCACCGTGAAGCAGGATTTCGCCGGCGGCCAGTTCAGCCAGACCGGAACCGGGAAGAAGAAGGGCTAGTCAGTTTCCATACCATTTCCGCAATTGCGCCTCGAGTCCGGCGGACGCCTCGAACAGGTCCGCCGGATAGCGGCGATACTTGACCAGTTCCTGGAAGATCGCAAACCGCCGGTCCCGATTCGCGGCCAGCCCGGCCAAGTACTGCAATCGAAGGTGGCGCTCGCGATTGATCTCGGCGTCGCTGAGCAGCGGCGCCAGATCACGCGCCCGGCCGGCGTAGGTGCCAAGAATCGCGGCCCCGCTTTGCAGCATCACCCCATCCAGAGATTCTGTGACCCGTGGCGCCGAGCCGAGACGTCGATCGATCGCGGTCTCGCTGATCGGCGACGGCGCCACCCGCCCCAGTGCGACGAGATCGTAGCCCTCTTCGAGCACATCGGGATTCCAAAGGGTGGTGTCCGGAAACACCTGTGCGAACGTGGCGATCTCGCTCTTGACCGATCGCAGGTCGGTTTCATAGAGGGGGATCCATTGCGTCACCACGCCGCCGGGGTTGAGATGATCGCGTGCGAGCTGGAGATACTCGAGCGAGTACAGTGTGGCGGCGCCGCGCACCCACGGATGAATCGGATCCGAGGTGATGATGTCGAATGTTTCGGTGGTGGTCTGCAGGAAGTGGCGCGCATCGTCGTAGACGAGCCGCACGCGCGGATCGTCGAAGACGTGGTGATTCTCCTCGCCGAAGTAGCGCCGCGCGCTTTCCGGAACCGCGCGCTCGATCTCGCAGATGACAATGCGCTCCACTTCCGGATGAATGGACAGCGCCCCCGCCGTCACGCCAGCGCCCACCCCGACGATCAACACTGACTTGGGATTCGGATGCAGCAGCGCCGGCAGGTGGCCGAGCATCCGCTCGAGGCGCATGTCGACATCCATGTCAGAAGCTTCGACTTTACCGGCGATGTGAAATTGCTTCGCGCCCGCGACGCCCTCGGTCACCGCGACCGACGCCGTTGCGCCCTCCGACAGATACAGAAACTGCCTGATGGAGTCGTAGGAGTTCACCGATCTCCCGAATGCGATCAGCCGGCCGGGGATCTCCGGGACCACGGACAGCGAAATGAGTGCGATGACCGCGGCCACTGCTGTCGTGGACGGCTTGAGGCGGGGGACCAGGACGATCACGCTACTCAGGGCAGCAAGGACCACGAGCAGCTGCTGCGCGCGTTGACTCCCGAACCAGGGAATTGCGATCAGGGTCACCAGAATGGCGCCCGCGAGCGCCCCGGCCGTGTTGAGGGCGTTGATCTCGGCGACCGCCCCTCGCGCGGCGGCAATCGTGAGCGGAAAGCTTGCGCCCCAGAGGATGGTGGCGGGCAACATCGCGATGGCACAGCGGAGCGCATCGAAGGTGAACGTGAGCGTCGGCGACGCGTGAATCGCGGGCAGGAACGATCGAGTTGGCTGCCATTGTGGCAGCGCGTTGACGACCATCCAGGCGCCGGCGGCGATGGCGACAGCCAGCGCGAGTTGCACGCGACCGAGGGCGAGCTCCGGCTGAGTCGAGGTACGTGCGACCCGCGCGCCGGCAGCTCCACCGATCGCGAGGCCGCCCAGAAACACCGCCAGGATCAGCGAGAACGTGTAGACCGACGCGCCAAACAACAACGACAACTGCCTGGTCCAGACGACTTCGGCTCCGAGCGCCGTGAAGCCGGACAAGGCCGCGACGGCTAACAGCGGTGCCTGGTACCTCGAGCCTCGTGCCTCGGGGATGGTGCCTCGTGCCTGGTGCCTCGTGCCTCGTGCGAGATACGGGGCCACGATCGCGATCACGACGTTGATCGCAATAGCGACCCCACTGGCGACATAGACATCGAAGACTCGCAACAGATAGAAACCGGCAAGGGCCGTACCCAGTGCTGCGCCGGCGAGGTTCATCGTGTAGAGGCGGCCGACATCGACATCGCGAAGCCGCGCCGCGACCGGCAACGTTGCGCCCATCAATAGCGTCGGAGGCGTCAGTATCAAGACGCACACACCGGCGCGCAGCAGGACGTTGCCGAACCCGTAGCCGACGACCGCGACGTAAGCCTGTTGAACGAATGGCAGCGTGACTGGAATCACGATGCCGAGGACGGCGATTCCCGCCTCCAGCACGGCGATGATTCGCAGCGGATGGCTCCATGGCTGCACGACCCGCGGGATCAGCCACGACCCCACAGCCATGCCGCCCATGAAGCTGCAGAGCAGCACCGCCACCGAGATCGCCGAAGCGCCGACGACAAGCTGGACGAGATGGAACCACACCATCTCGTAGATAAGGGCCGCGGCGCCGCTCGCCGCGAACAGCAATTGCAGCACAGTGTGGCATCCTACAGCACCGGTGCACTGCGACGTCATCATCGTCGGCCTTGGCGGCATGGGGAGCGCCGCTGCCGCGCACGTCGCCGCGCGCGGGCAGCGCGTGCTCGCCCTCGACCAGTTCCAGCCCGGTCACACGCAGGGATCCAGTCACGGCAAATCGCGCGTGATCCGCCTCGCCTACTTCGAACATCCCGCTTACGTACCGTTGCTCCGCCGGGCATATGAACTGTGGCGAAAACTGGAAACCGACACGGGCCAACACCTGCTCCAGATGACCGGCGGCCTGATGGTCGGAGCGCCTGATAGCGAAGTGGTCGCCGGAAGCTTGAAGAGTGCTCGCGAACACGGTCTCGATCATGAGGTTCTCGACGCCGCTGAGATTCACCGCCGCTTTCCGCCATTGACGCCGCGGCCTGGCGTCGTGGCGCTGCACGAGCACGAAGCCGGCGTTGTGTTTCCGGAAAACGCTATTCACGCGCATCTCGAGGTGGCGGCCCGTCACGGAGCGGCACTGCATTTCGATGAGGGTGTCGAAGACTGGCACGTGCGGCCGTCCGGATCGATCGAGGTGCGAACCTCGCGCGCGCGACACGAGTGCGAACGGTTGATCCTATCTCCGGGCGCGTGGGCCGCATCGCTGTTCAAGATCGAGTGGCTGCCGCTCGAAATCGAGCCGCAGAAGTTGTATTGGTTCGAACCGGACGGCGGCGCGGCGCCGTTTCTGCCCGATCGGTTTCCGATTTACATCTGGGACCTGGGCGGCGGCCGCCAGTTCTATGGTTTTCCAGCCGACGCCGAGCGCCGAGTCAAGGTGGCGTTCTTTCGTTCGCCGGACATCGATGAACCGTCGATGCGCGCGGCGCTGGCGCCGTGCATTCCAGCATTGTCGAACGGAACGCTCGTCGATCGCGTCACATGCAAGTACACGATGACGCCGGATCACCACTTCGTGATTGGGCCGCATCCCGATTACCCGAACGTGGTAGTGGGGTCGCCGTGCTCTGGACATGGCTACAAATTCGCGAGCGTCGTGGGAGAAATCCTCGCCGACCTCGCAACCTCTGGCGCCACGCGGCATCCAATCGATCTGTTCTCACCCTTACGATTTTCGGTAAACTGACGTGTCCCCAGGGAGGGCATTCATGAAACTCTGCGGTTTAGCGCTGACCGTCGTTCTGTGTTGTCCGACGCTCGCGTTCGCGCAGCACGAACAGCATGGCGGCGCCGAGAAGCTCGGCACTGTGAATTTCGAAACCTCGTGCAAAGCGGAAACGCGGGCGGACTTCAATCGCGCCGTGGCGCTGCTGCATTCATTTGAATACCGGCCCGCGGCGGAAACGTTCACGAAGGTGCTGGCCGCCGACCCATCGTGCGCCATCGCCAACTGGGGCCTCGCGATGTGCCAGTGGGGGAACCCGTTCGGCGGGATCAAGACCGGACCGCTGCTCGAGCGCGGTCGAGATGCGGCGGCCAAGGGTCTGGCGACCGGATCGCCGACGCCACGCGAACGCGCGTTCATCGAAGCGGTGAGCGAGCTGTATAAAGACGCCGCCACCGTTCCGCATCGCAACCGCACGTTGGCCTACGCACAAGCGATGGAGGCCGTGCAGCGCGACAATCCGAATGACATCGAAGCCAGGATTTTCTATGCGCTGGCGCTGAACCAGACCGCGGTGACCACTGACAAGACCTACGCGGTGCAGCTGCAGGCGGCGCAGATTCTCGAGCCGCTGTGGACGAAGTACCCAACTCACCCCGGCCTGCCGCACTACATCATTCACGCCTACGATCATCCGCCGCTCGCGCCCAAGGCGCTCGAAGCCGCGCGGAAGTACGCCACCATCGCGCCGTCGGCGCCGCACGCGCTCCACATGCCGTCGCACACCTTCACTCGCGTTGGTTACTGGAAGGACTCGGTCGAGACGAACATCAAATCCGAACAGACCGCCCTCCAGCAGAATGTGATTGGTGAAGCGCTCCACGCCATGGATTACCAGGCCTATGCGTATCTGCAGATGGCGCAGGATCAGAAAGCCAAGGCCGTGCTCGATCGCCTCGCCCCCACCGTGGCCAAACTCGACCCGAACGTGATGGGCGGCGCGGCGGCGCCGGTGGCCGGCATGTATGCGCGCAACGCGATTACCGCGCGCTACGCCCTCGAGCGGGGCATGTGGGCCGAGGCGGCCGCAATCCAGCCGCAAGCCTCCGCGTTCCCGCAGGTCGACGCCATTACGCACTACGCGCGCGCCATTGGCGCGGCGCGGGCCGGCAAGCCGGCAGACGCCAAAGCCGATGTCGAGAAGCTCGCGGCCCTTCGCGATGCGCTGGCGAAGGATCCGTATTGGACCGAGCAGGTGGACATCCAGCGGCAGAACGCGGCCGCGTGGATCGCCTTCACCGAAGGTCGGAAGGACGAAGCCATCAGCCTGATGCGGAAGGCGGCGGACGCCGAAGACGCCACCGACAAGTCGGCGATTAGCCCAGGCCCGATCGCGCCCGCGCGTGAGCTGCTTGGCGAAATGCTGCTCGAGGCCGGCAACGCCAAAGAGGCGCTGACCGCATTCGAAGCGACGATGGCGAAGGAGCCGAATCGGTTCCGTGGCGCGTACGGCGCGGCTCGTGCCGCCGAAGCCATCGGCAACAAAGCGGCGGCGCGCAAGTATTACCAGCGCGTGCTCGAGATTGCCAAAGACTCCGATACGATGCGCGCCGAATTGAAGCGCGCTCGATCGTTTACGAACTAGGCAGCCTGGGCACCGCTGAAAGCGGTGCCTTACATCAGTTCAGCGCGGCCAGGCGGAAGATTACTTTGGCCATGCCCGAGTAATCTTCCTCGCCTTCCCCCGCCGCCATCTGTGCGTTGATCAGCTGGCTGACCACGGCGCTGGTCAACGCCGGCACGTTGTATTCCCGCAGCGTGCGCGTGGCGATGCCGAAATCCTTCTTGAACAGCTTGGTCTTGAATCCCGGCTTCCAGTTGCCGGTGATCATTCGCTCGCCATGGACCTCGAGGACCCGGCTCTGGGCAAAACCGCCCATCAGCGCCGCCCGCACTTTCATCGGATCGACGCCGGCTTTTCTCGAGAGGGCGATCGCCTCGGCCACTGCCGACATCGTTCCGCCCAGGACCATCTGGTTGCAGATCTTGCAGATCTGGCCGGCACCCGACTCGCCGACGTGCACGATCTTTTCTGGCTTGCCCATCGCGCCCAGCACGTCGCGCACTGAATCGAGCGCCGCGGTGTCGCCGCCGACCATGAAGGTCAGCGTTCCGTCGATAGCGCCGATCTCGCCGCCGCTCACGGGCGCGTCGAGAAACGCCGCGCCGAGCTGCTTCGCTCGGGTCGCCAGCTTGCGCGCGATGGGTGGCGCAATGGTGCTCGAATCGACGATGACCGTGCCCTTGGCAATCGCCGGGAAGATGCCGTTGTCGGCCTCCATCACCATCTCGACATCAGGCCCGTCCGGCAGCATGGTGAGGATGACGCGCGCGGCGCGAGCAACTTCAGCGGGTGATCCTGCCGTGCGCGCGCCGGCTGCAACCAGGGCATCCACCGCGGGACGGCTCCGGTTGTGGACGATGACGTCGTAGCCCTTCTTGCGAAGGTTCAGCGCCATGGGCTTGCCCATGAGGCCGAGGCCGATGAAACCGATGGTCGATGCAGGCATGCGCGCATGATACTTCGCGCGCGATCGCGGTGCTTCGAGCCTCGTGCCTGATGCCTCGTGCTAGGAGAGGCCGGCGTCGATCCCGATGCTCGACTCGTTCGGGTCTCTGCGGCGCCGGCGGGGCGGTGTGACGGCCGTGCCGTCCGTGTGGCGCGCGTCGCCGCCCCGTCGCGATCGCATGAACTCCTGGACCATGAACCCGGTGGCGGCCGACGCGACGAAACCGGCAATCGCGATCAGGACGCTGCGGGTCGTTTGATACACCTCGCCGACGAACGCGGCGGTCTGCGACGACGGGGGCAACGGCAACGCCGCCGCCGCGGATGGCGTCACCACCGTTGTGGCCGCCACCGTGGCAGGGGGCGGAGCAGGCGGCCGGTCGGTCATCACGTCCAGGCCCGTCTTGTCGACGGTGATTCGCATCGCCGCCACGGCCGCCGAGCCGAGATCGAATCGCTCCACGCGAGTGTGGTCGAATTTTTCCTCGGCGGAGCGCACGCGGATGCCTACCACCCGCACGCCCGGCTCGAGGTCCAGGCTGCGCGTGAAGCTGCGGTCGCCGCGACGGCCGAATACCCCGAACTTCTTGCCCGCGCCCTCGAGTTTGCTGTCGAGCACGCGCTTGTCGTCGACCGTTACCGAGAGATCGACGCTGCGGAAGTTGTGCCGCAGATCGAGATTCAAATGTGCTGGACGAATTGGCGCGGCGGGCGCGGGGGGTGCGACCGCGACCGGTACGGGCGCAGGCGATGTCGCGGCCGGTGGAGCGGCGCCAGCGGTTGACGTATCAGATGTCGGGGGAACCTCAGACCATCCCGGCATCGTGACGGCGGCCATGAGCGCAATGGCGCCGGTGATTTGGGCGATCAGCGGCAGGCGGGCGCGGATGGGCAGCCACTGCGGCCAGACGAGTCGTTCCCATCGTGAGCCGGGGCCTTCGAATTCGTGATTGCGAATCTCGCGATCATCAATTTGGCGATCTGAAATTGGCTCGCCCCCTTTTGACGTGCGCGATCGTACACCAGACAGGGTCCCCGCAGGACAAGCACAGCCATTAATCCAAATCTCCGAAGTGCCGATATTTCTTCAACTTAGAGGGACTGCAAACCAAAAAATGCGTCTTTTGGCCGTATAATGTGAACAAAACGTGGCGGCTGAAGCGATCCTGTCGCGCTGGGGCTGCCAGGCGGAGCGCGGATGTTCGAGCGTTACACCGAACGAGCCAGGCGGGTACTTTTTTTCGCCCGGTACGAAGCAAGTCAACTCGGAAGCATCTCGATTGAGACCGAGCATCTGTTGCTCGGCTTGATTCGCGAGGGGAAGGGTCTGACCAGCCGGATCTTCGCGCGGTCCCACCTCTCGCTCGAGAACATCCGCAAAGACATCGAAGGTCGCACCGTTTTCCGCGAAAAGGTCTCGACGTCGGTCGAGATTCCTTTCAGCGCCGAAACCAAGCGCGTCCTGCAATACGCAGCCGAAGAGGCGGATCGGCTGCTCCACAACTACATCGGCACGGAACACCTGCTGCTGGGCATCTTGCGTGAAGAGCGCTCGGTGGCCGCGACCATCCTGATGGAAAAAGGGATGCGGCTGCATCAAGTGCGGGAAGACATCGTCCAGTTACTGAACGAGAAGACGTCGCTCACGCGGGTCAAGGAAACGCCCCTGCTGGCGGAGTTCAGCCGCGACCTCACGGAAGCGGCGATGAAGAACCAGCTCGATCCGCTGGTGGGCCGCGACTACGAGCTCGAACGCGTGCAGCAGGTGCTCTGCCGCCGCACCAAGAACAACGCGGTGCTGATTGGTGAGCCCGGCGTCGGCAAGACCGCCATTGTCGAAGGTCTCGCGCAGAAGGTCGTCTACGGCGACGTACCGCACTTCCTCGCCGACAAGCGCCTGCTGGCGCTCGACATCTCGCTGATCGTCGCCGGCACGAAGTACCGCGGCCAGTTCGAAGAGCGCCTCAAGGCGATCATGAAGGAGCTGGTCGACAACCCGAACATCATCGTGTTCATCGACGAGTTGCACACGCTGGTCGGCGCGGGCTCGGCGGAAGGCTCGCTCGACGCCGCCAACATTCTCAAGCCGGCCCTGTCGCGAGGCGAGATCCGCTGCATCGGCGCGACGACGCCCGCCGAATACCGCAAGTACATCGAGAAGGACCGTTCGCTCGAGCGCCGCTTCCAGGCGATCAAGGTCGACCCGCCGTCGGAGAGCGAGACGATCTCGATTCTGCTGGGCGTCAAGGATCGCTACGAGCAGTTCCACCACGTCGAGTACACGCGCGAGGCCCTCGAGGCCGCGGTGTATCAGTCGAGCCGCTACATCACCGATCGTTTCCTTCCCGACAAGGCCATCGACCTTGTCGATGAAGCCGGCGCGCGCGCCAAGCTGCGCGAGGCGGGGTACAGCGAAGAGTTCGGCGAGATCAACAAGAGCATCCGCGTCGCCGTCGAGCAGATGGAGAGCGCGGTGTCGGCGAAGGATTTCGACAAGGCGCAGTTCTATCGTGAGCAGGAGCAGGTGGCCCGCGAGAACCTGCAGTTCGTCCGCGAGAAATTCGACGTGCGCTCGAGCGCCCGCAAGGTGGTAGTGTCGCGCGCCGAGATCGACGAAGTGGTCTCGAAATGGACGGGTGTGCCGCTGGCGTCGATCAACCAGGACGAAAGCGACAAGCTGATCCGGATGGAGGCCGATCTCCACAAGCGCGTCATCAGCCAGGAGCGCGCTATCTCCGCGGTGTCGCGCGCCATCCGCCGATCGCGCGCCGGGCTCAAGAGCCCGAATCGCCCGGTTGGCAGCTTCATGTTCCTGGGCCCCACGGGCGTCGGCAAGACGGAGCTCGCCCGGGCCCTGGCGCAGTTCCTGTTCGGCAGCGAAAACGCGCTGATCCGCTTCGACATGTCGGAATACATGGAGAAGCACTCGGTGTCGAAGCTGATCGGCTCGCCGCCGGGATACGTCGGCCACGAGGAAGGCGGACAGCTCACCGAGAAGGTGAAGCGCAACCCGTACTCAGTAGTGCTGCTCGATGAAATCGAGAAGGCGCATCCCGACATCTTCAACATCCTGCTGCAGGTGTTCGAGGACGGCCATCTCACCGACGGCCTCGGTAATCGCGTCAACTTCAAGAACGCGATTCTGATCATGACCTCGAACATCGGCGCCCGGTTCATCCAGAAGAAGGCGTCGATGGGCTTCCAGTCCGCCGATCCTGGCGATAGCAACAAGGGCGTCCAGGAGATGGTGCTCGGGGAAGTGAAGCGCACCTTCAACCCGGAGTTCATCAATCGCGTCGACGAACTGATCGTCTTCGAGGCCCTCACGGATGAGGACCTGAGAAAGATTCTGGCGTTGCTGGTCGATCAGCTGAACGTGAACCTGCTCGATCGACGGATGAAGGTGATCGTCTCGCCCGAAGTGGCCGATTGGATCATCGACATCACATGTAAGGACCGGTCCTACGGCGCACGCCCGTTGCGCCGCGCCATCCAGCGCTATATCGAAGACCCGCTCGCCGAGGAGCTGATCCGCGGCCACTTGCAGGGCGGGGAGATCGAGGTTTACCTGGAGAATGGCCAGCTGGCCTACCGTCCGGCCGGGCAGCCCGTGGTGGCAGGCCGCCGCCTGACGTCGAACGTCTGAAACTGGTAGCATTAAGGGTTCTCTGGCCAGTGCCAGACAGGCTTTGTACGCCGTGACGCATCTATTTTTCTTTGTTTTCGGGCTGTTAGCCCTCGCCCCACCGGCCTTCGCGCAGGCAACTGCGCCCGCCCAGGAGGCTCCGGCCACGGAGGATCTGTGTCCGGTGCCGGCTTCGGCCAAGCTTCCCGCCGCGGGGAGCAGCCCGGTGATCTGCACCACCGAGCTGCGATTTCATCCCATTAACGAATCGATCATCGAGGCGCAGACTTATCTCTATTACATCCAGACGCCGTTGAGCCGCCCGTCCGAGGGAACGTGGGTGCCGTACACCGAGCAGACGGAACAGACGCTGCTGGCGGATTTCAAGCGGCTGTGGGCCACCAACTTCCTCGACAACCTGTGGATTGAAACGCTCGATCGGCCGTTGGCCAATGGTGTGCTGGGCAAGCACGTCATCTACCACATGGAAGAGCGGCCGCGGGTGAAGATCGTCGACTACACGGGGTCGACGAAGGTCGAGCGCACCAAGGTCGACGAGAAGATGAAGGAGCTCGGCATCCAGCTCCGTCTCGACTCGTTCCTCGATCAGGCCGTGGTCAAGCGCGTGGCGGGCATCGTCAAGGATCTGATGGCCGAAAAGGGCTACGAGTTCGCGGAAGTGTCGCCGAGCGTGGAGCCGTTGGAGGCGGGGCCGAAGCTGGTGAAGGTGAACTTCGAAGTCAAGGAAGGCCCGCAGGTCAAGGTCCGCACCATCAATTTCAACGGCAACGACGAGGTCAGCGATCGCGCGCTCGGCCGCCAGATGAAGGGCACCAAGGCCCACGGCTGGCTGTCGTGGATGACCGGCAAGGGCAAGTACCAGGAAGCGAAGTTCGAAGAAGACGCCGAGAAAATCGTCGAGTACTACCGCAACAAGGGCTACATCACCGCGCGCGTCGGCACCCCGGAGATCAAGGTGCTCGACGACAGCGAGAACGGGGAAGTGCGGTGGGTGCAGCTCGACGTACCGATTGACGAAGGCCCGCGCTACCGCGTCGGTGACTTTGCGTTCGACGGCAACAAGACCGTCAAGACCGAATTCCTGTCGCCGCTATTCAAGATCAAGAAGGGCGACTGGTATTCCGACAAGCCGATCCGAAACGGCCTGATCAAAGCGCGCGAGATCTACGGCCAGGGCGGCTACTTCGAGTTCACCGGCTTCCCGGATCTCGACCCGCAAGACGCGGCGTCGGGTCCGATCGCCGGCCCCGCGGAGCCGACCGTCAACGTCACGATGCGCCTCACCGAAGGCGAGCAGTATTTCGTGAACCGCCTGACGTTCGTCGGCAACACCACGACGCGCGACAACGTGATCCGGCGCGAAGTACGGCTGTTCGAAGGCGGCACCTTCAACACCGAGGCGCTGAAGTACAGCGTCAAGCGCCTCAACCAGCTGGGCTACTTCAAGCCGCTCGAAGAGGGCCAGGGCGTCGACGTCCAGAAGACGCCGAACGAGAAGAACAAGGTCGACGTAACCCTGAAGCTCGAAGAACAGAACCGCAACCAGCTGACGTTCGGCGCCGGCGTGTCGCAGTTCGAAGGTTTCTTCGGCCAGTTGTCGTTCCAGACCTCGAACTTCCTCGGGCGTGGTGAAGCGCTCACGGTGTCGCTGCAGGTCGGCTCGCGCTCGGAGAACTACCAGATCGCGTTCTCGGAACCGTTCCTGTTCGATCGCAATATCACCGGCGGACTCGACGTCTACAAGCGCACGCTGCGCTACATCGATCAGTTCACGCAGGAAGCCACGGGCGGCAACATCACCGGCGGGTTCCCGCTGGCCGGCTTCTCGCGCATGTTCGTGATCTACAGCTACGAAGCGGTCAAGGTATCCGACCTGAACCCGGTGTTCTACGCGCCGGAGCTGGTGCAGCGCAACCCGTACCTGCGCGACTCTCTGCTGCTTGGCCAGGGTGGACAGCGCACCATCAGCAAGATTACGCCGAGCTTCGTCCACAACACCGTCGACAATCCGATCTTCCCGAATTCCGGCAAGCGTCTCACGGCGTCGGTGGATTTCGCCGGTGTGGGCGGCAACACGAATTTCCTGAAGCCGCGCTTCGAGTACGCGCAATTCAAGCCGCTGAACCGCCGCATGTCCATCGGTTTCCGCGGGCTGGTTGAATACATCCGGCCGTACGCGTCGACCACGACGCTGCCGATCACCGAGACGTTGTATCTGGGCGGCGAGTACACGATCCGCGGCTTCGACATCCGCTCGATCGGCCCGCGCGATCCCGAAGGTACGGGCCTCGTTCTCGGCGGCAACAAGTCGCTGCTGTTCAACGCCGAGTACTTGATCAACATCGCCGGCCCGGTGCGCCTGGTGTTGTTCTACGACACCGGCCAGGTGCGCGACATCGGCCAGGGATTCGTGCTGAAGGAGGATGTGACGGAGACCGTGGATCCGGGGCTGCCCCCGATTCTCGATCCCAACACGTTCACTCGCCTCACCGACCCGAACGCGCCGCCGAAGTTCCAGCGCGTCATCGGGCAGACCGACGCGTTCAAAACGTCGACGGGCGCCGAGATCCGATTCTTCATGCCGGTGCTGAACGTGCCGTTCCGATTGATCTTCGCGTATAACCCGTCCCGCTTCGGCGTGCTCGACAACAGCCTGCGTCCGGCGCAGAAGTTCACGTTCAAGTTCGCGGTGGGATCGACTTTCTAGATGCAGAATGCAGAAGGCAGAATGCAGAACATAACGTTGCGGGCGCTGCTGGCGTCTCTGGCAGTGACGCTCGGCGCATGCTCGGGCCTGATCGACGAATTGCCGACGACACCCGATCCCGTCATCTCGACAGAAACCTTCAACGGCACGCTCACGCTCAACGGCGCGCAGACACACACCTTCTTCACTGGTGCGACCGGAACGATCACCGCGACATTGACCGCGCTCACTCCGCAAGGTGAAGCCGCACCAGAGTATGTCGGCTTCAGCATGGGCACCCAGTCCGGCTCTACCTGCAACGTCGTCCTGGCGAACGATCGGGCGGTGGTGACGAGCATCGTGACCGGTACCGTCTCCACGCTGTCGGGCTCGCTGTGCATGCGCATCTATGACGTTGGCAAGCTGACCCGCGAGACTGGTTCGGTGGATTACACCTTCACTGTTTCGCATCCATAGGGTCCTGGGTCTTGGGTCTTGGGCCGCTGCAAGGTACAATCTGCAGGTTCCGCATCATCTTGAAAGGACTGAAGTAATGAGAGCCCTTGTTGTTGCCGTGGCGCTTGGCGTGTTGCCGGCCGCGTCACGAGTGTCTGCCCAGATCACCGTTCCGACCCAGCAGCCGCCTGCCAAGCCGGCGCCGGCCGCTCCGGCGCCCGCGGCGCAACCCCCCGCACCAAAGCCGTTTCCGCAGGGCGCCAAGGTTGCGTACGTGGTGCTGCAGCGTATCGCCAACGAATCGGCCGACGGCCGCGTGGCGACCACGCGCATCCAGGCGCTCCAGCAAAAGAAGGCGGCCGAGCTGGCCGAGAAGAACAAGCAGCTTACGGGGCTTCAGCAGAAGCTCGAGAAGGAAGGCTCGGTGATGAGCCCGTCGGCGTCAGCCGACTTGCAGAAACAAGTCGAGAAGCTGAACCTCGAGGTGCAGCGATTCACGCAGGACGCCCAGGGGGAAGTGCAGGAGCTGCAGCAGGAGCTCCAGCAGGAATTCCAGCAACGGCTCGAGCCGGTGATTCAGCAAGTAGCCGCGGAAATGGGCCTCCACTTCGTGTTCAACGGCCCCGACGCCGGCCTGGTCTGGGCGGATGCGGCGCTCGACATCTCGACGGACGTGATCAAGAAGCTCGATGCCTCGTCCGGCAAGCCGGCGCCTAAACCCGCACCGAAGCCCCCGGGCCAGTGAGCTCGGCGCTCGACCATCTGTCCCACCGCTTTCCTGCGCTCCTCGTCGACAGCGTCGCCGAGCACGAGCCGGGGAAGCGGCTGGTGGCGCTCAAGAACGTCACCGTCAACGAGGAGTTTTTCCAGGGCCATTTCCCGCACAAGCCGCTGATGCCGGCGGTGTTGATGATCGAGGCGCTGACCCAGGCGGCGACGCTGCTGCTGAATCCGGCAGCCGCGACCGTTCGATTGCGCGGCGTCAACAACGCCAAGTTCCGCAAACATGTCATACCCGGCGATCAGCTGCGGCTCGTCGTGTCGCTTGGTCCGAGGCGCGGCCCGCTGGTCCGGGCTGCCGCGCACGCGGAAGTCGAAGGCCAGACGGTGATGGAAGCCGAGCTGCTGCTGGCGGTTGCACCCAGGGCGCAGATCGACCCCGAGGCGCGCGTCCATCCGGGTGCCGTGGTCGGTGAAGGGACCAGCGTCGGGGCATTCGCAGTGGTCGGTCAGCACGTGCGCATCGGGCGCAACTGCCGAATCGGCGCCTCGTCGATCATCGACGGGCACACGTCAATCGGCGACGGCACCGAGGTGTTCCCATACGCCTCGGTCGGGCTCGCGCCGCAGGACCTCAAGTACAAGGGCGAGGAGACCAGGCTCGAAGTCGGCGCGCGCAACGTGTTCCGCGAGTTCGTGACCATCCATCGCGGCACGGCGGGTGGCGGCGGGGTGACGCGGATTGGCGACGGCAATCTGTTCATGAACTACGTCCACGTAGCGCACGACTGCCACGTCGGCAACCAGACCATCTTCGGCCCGCATGCCACGCTCGGCGGGCACGTCACCATCGCCGATTTCGTCAACGTCAGCGCGGGATCGGCGGTGCACCAGTTCTGCCGCGTCGGCGCCCATGCGTTCATCGGCGGGTATTCGGTGATCACCAAAGACGCGCTGCCGTACGGGCGCACGGTGGGCAGCCGGCCGGCGCGGGTGTTCGGTCTCAACCTGATCGGCCTCAAACGGCGCGGCTTCGCCGACGACACGCTGAAGAAGCTGCGCGCCGCGTACCGCTACTTGACGCAGTCGAAACTGAACACGACACGGGCGCTGGAGCGGATTGAAAGCGATGCGGCGCTGAAGTGTCCGGAAGTGGATAATCTGGTGCGCTTCATCCGGACCGCCGAGCGCGGCGTGATCCTGCGCCGGAGCGGCAAGAAGACGGACGATTCAGAGGAATAGTCACAGAGATCACAGAGACACAGGGCGGGGGCAGCAACAGCGCGATGAAGCTCGCAATAATTGCCGGCAACGGGCGTTTTCCATTCCTCGTCCTCGATGCCGCCCGATCGCTCGGCCACGAGATCACCGTCATCGGCATCAAGGAAGAGGCGTCGAAAGACCTCGAGGCCGCGGCGAAACAGGCGAGCGCCGCCCTTCACTGGGTTTCGATCGGCCACCTCGGCACGTTGCTCAAGATCCTCAACGAGGCGGAAATCAAAACGGCGGTGATGGCGGGCCAGGTGAAGCACGTCAAGATCTTCGGGTTTGTGCCTGACCTCACGGCGATGGCGATGATCGCGCGGTTGCCCGCCCGCAACACGGATTCGCTGATCGGGGCGGTAGCCGACCTCATGAAGGAACATGGCGTCGAGCTGATGAACTCGGCAAAACTGCTCGAGCCGATGCTGGCCGGCGCCGGCCGGTTGAGCGAGCGCGGGCCGACGGCCGACGAACAGAAAGACCTCGACTTCGGCTATGGCATGGCCGACGCGATCGCCGGCTTCGACATCGGCCAGACCATTGCCGTGAAGCACCGGGCGGTGGTGGCGGTCGAAGCGATGGAGGGCACCGACGAAACCATTGCCCGGGCCGGGCATCTGGCGGGCGACGGCGTAGTCATCATCAAGGTCGCCAAGCCCAACCAGGACATGCGTTTCGACGTGCCGATCGTGGGCCTGGCGACCATCCAGGCGATGCGCGTGGCCGGCGCGAAAGTGTTATCGATCGATGCAGGGAAGACACTGGTCTTCGATCGCGAGGCGTTTCTCGCTTCTGCGAACGAAGCGGGCATCGCCATCGTTGGCAGGGCCGCAGAAAGCGCAGAAGGCGCAGACCAAAAACGATGAAGGCGGCGGTGATTGGCGTCGGGCATCTCGGCAAGCATCACGCGCGCATTCTCGCGACGCTTCCGGGTGTGTCGCTCGCCGGCGTGGTGGACATCAACCGCGACCGCGCGTCGCAGGTCGCGTCCGAGTTCGGCACCACCGCGTTCACGGACATTACCCAGATTGAGGGCCGGCTCGACCTGGCGGTGATTGCGGTGCCGACGGAGAGTCACGCCGCCGTCGCCTTGCCGCTCATCCAGGGCGGGGTGCACACGCTGGTCGAGAAGCCGGTTGCTCAAACGCTGGCCGAGGCGGATCAACTGATCGCTGCGGCGAAACGCGCAGGGGTGGTGCTGGCCGTCGGCCACAGCGAGCGATTCAATCCGGCCGTGGCGGCGGCGCGGCCGCACATCAGGGATCCGCGCTTCATCGAGGTCCATCGTCTCGGGACGACTCCCGATCGCAGCCTCGACATCGACGTGGTGCTGGATTTGATGATTCACGATCTCGATCTGATCCTGAGCGTTGTTCCGGGCAGTGTGGAGGGCGTCGAGGCGGTCGGCGTGCCGGTCCTGACGCCGCGCGTCGACATTGCCAACGCGCGGCTGCGGTTCACCAACGGCTGCATCGCGAACCTGACCGCCAGCCGCATCAGCAGAGAGGCGGTGCGAAAAATTCGGTTCTTCCAGCGCGACGCCTACGTTTCGATCGATACGGCGGCGCGCGACGTGGAACTGTGGTCGGTGGTGCCGCAGCCGGGCGCCGCGCCGAAGATCGGCGGCGGCAAGCTCCCGGTGACCGCCGACGAGCCGCTGAAAGGCGAGCTCGAGGATTTCGTCGCCGCGGTGCGCGACCGGCGGCTCCCGGCCGTGCCTGGTGAACAGGGTCGCGCGGCGCTGGCGCTCGCGCTGCGAATAGTGGAGTTAATGGGACAGCCGTGAACGCCACCACCGAACAGCGTTGTCGCGCAGGAGAAGAGCTTACCGCCGCGGAAATCGACGAGCTCGCATCGCTCGATGTGTTGTCGCTTGGCATGTTGGCGGATGAGGTGAGGCGCGCCCGGTTCGGCGATGCAGTGACGTATGTTCGTGATGCCGAGACGCGGCTGACGACGCTACCGGCCGCTCTTGATGCCGCCATCGCCGCGGTCCGCGGCGCACGCGCCAAAACGCCGAAGGTGATCGGGTTTTCTCTTGCGGATCTCGTCGACCGTCAATGGGGGCCGCTTCCCGATGCTTTGAAGCAGCTCAAAGACGCTGGCCTGACCGCGATTGCCGAGGCGCCGATCGATCGGATGGTTGACCTGCCCGGCGCGTTGCAGGCCGCCGAACAGTCAGGACTGCCCGTGCTCTGTTTGTCCCTCCAGAAGCCCTGGACCGCCTCGCGCAGGGATTACGTGTTGAAGGTGCGTTCCATCATTGAGCAATTTCCATCGATCACGACGGTCGCACCGTTACCGCGAGAACAATCGATCGCGGTGCCCACGACTGGCTACGACGATGTGAGGGCCGTGGCGCTGGCGCGGCTCGCGCTGCCGGCCGTGAAGAACATCCAGGTGGATTGGTCGCAGTATGGGCCGAAGCTCGCACAAGTAGCGCTGACCTTCGGCGCCAACGATCTCGATCGCGTGTCGACGATCGACGATGAGTCGCTCGGCCGCCGCCGCACGTCGGAAGAGGATGTGCGCCGAAACGTTGCTGCCGCGGGATTCAGAGCCGTCGAAAGATGACACCGCTTCGCGTCGGCGCGGTGTCGTACTTGAATACGAAGCCGCTCGTCTACGGGCTCAACGACCGTCCCGCTGAATTCACCTTGCGTTTCGACGTGCCATCGAAATGCGCCACGCTGCTGCACGAAGGCAAAGTCGATCTCGGATTGATTCCCGCAATCGAATACCTCAGCGGCGACAGCTATCACATCGTCCCTGGCGTCTCGATCGCGTCCGATGGTCCGGTGACAACGGTGGCCGTGTTCACGCGTAAGGCGATGTCGCAGGCCAAGACAATCGCCCTGGATCTCAGCTCGCGCACCTCAGTCGCACTCACTCGCGTGCTGTGCGCCCGATATTGGAAAATCGCTCCGTCATTTGTACCAACGGAACCCGATCTCGATGCGATGCTGGCCCGCGCCGACGCCGCCCTGGTGATCGGCGATCCGGCTTTCGAGATCGATCCCGTCACGCGCGGTGTGACGAAGATCGATCTCGGCGAGGAGTGGCAGGCCATGACCGGCCTGCCGTTTGTCTATGCGATGTGGGTGGGGAGAGCGAACGCCGCTTCGCGCGAACACTGCCGCGCGCTGCAAGAGGCCCGCGACCAGGGCCTTGCGCATCTCGCCGATATTGCGCGCGAAGTGGGCGGTGGCGACGCAGGCCTCGCGCAGCGGTCACTCGAATACCTGCGTGATAATCTGAAGTACGGCCTTGGCGAACGAGAGATCGCCGGTCTGCGGCGCTTCTTCGAGCTGTCGGCTGATGTCGGCCTCGTCTCGCGCCGGCAGCCGTTGCGGTTTTACCAACAGCGATGAACCTGAAGGCGTTTGAACAGCGACTGGCCTCGGGCGGCCGCCTGTCGGCGGACGAAGCGCTGCAGCTCTATCGCCGGGCGCCTACCTACTGGCTTGGCCGCATGGCCGACGCGGTGCGCGAGAGAAAACATCCGGAAGGCCAGGTCACCTACATCATCGACCGCAACGTCAACTACACCAACGTGTGCGTCGCGCGCTGCAACTTCTGTGCGTTCTATCGCGAAGTCGGTCACGCTGAAGGCTATGTGCTCGGCTTCGACGAGATTTTCAGGAAGATCGACGAAACGCGGGCGTTAGGCGGCGTGCAGTTGCTGCTGCAGGGCGGCCACAATCCGGATCTGCCGCTGGCGTGGTACGAGGATCTGTTTCGCGCGGTGAAACAGCGTTACCCGGATTTCAAACTGCATGCCTTGTCGCCGCCCGAAGTGCTGCACATCTCGCGGATGTCGAAGTTGCCGATCGCCGAGGTGATCCAGCGGTTGATCGCCGCCGGCCTCGACAGCATTCCCGGCGGCGGCGCCGAGATTCTGGTCGATCGGGTGCGCAAGCTGCTCAACTGCTTCAGCAAGGCCACCGCCGACGAGTGGCTCGACGTGATGCGGCAGGCACATCGGGCCGGCCTGCGCACTACCGCGACGATGATGTACGGGACGGTGGAAACGGACGAGGAGCGGCTCGAGCACATGCTCCGGCTGCGAGCGTTGCAGGATGAGACCAGCGGCTTCACCGCGTTCATCACGTGGAGCTATCAGCCCGAGCACACCGAGCGCGGCGGCACGGAAGCGACCGGTGTCGAGTACCTGCGCACGCTGGCGATCGCGAGACTGGTCCTCGATAACTTCGACAACCTGCAGGCGTCGTGGGTCACCCAGGGCGGCAAGGTCGGGCAGCTCAGCCTCGCGTTTGGCGCCAACGACATGGGCAGCGTGATGATCGAAGAGAACGTCGTCCGCGCCGCCGGCGCATCGTACTGCATGGACGAGGTCGAGATCGTGCGCAACGTGGAAGACGCCGGCTTCGTCCCGAAGCGCCGCAACATGCACTACGAGATTCTTGGCGATCCGTTCTTCCGCCAGCACGACGTGCCGCGACAGTTGGAGCTTTCGACGGCTCGCGCGGATGGCGACACCTCGGTCCCAGCCGAGTTGATGAACTACCCGGCGAGGAGCGCGACCGGCAAGAAGCAACGGACGCCACCTGTCTCGCCGAAGCGGGGCGTAGGCGGACCGGCATCGCCTGTCGCATGACCGCGTTTCGGGCGGCCTGGGTCCTTCCGATCGACCGGCCGCCGATCAAAGACGGCATCGTCGACCTCGACGGCGGACGCATCATCGGGATCCGGGAGCCGGGAACCGGGAACGGCGGGAACGGGGCGAGTGCCTCCGGCTCCCGGGATCTAGGCAACGTGGCGCTCCTTCCCGGGCTCGTCAACGCCCACACGCACCTCGAGTTGTCGTGGCTGCGGGGTCGCGTCCCGCCCGCCGATGCTTTCACCGATTGGGTCAAGACACTGGTGGGCATTCGGCGCGGCACCGAACAGCTCATCACACCCGAGATCGTGACGCCAGTGCGGGACGCGATCGGTGAGCTGCGTGCGTCGGGAACCGTCGCGGTGGGCGACATCACCAACTCGCTCGCGGCAGTCGAGCCGATGGCGGAGGCTGGTCTTCGTGGTGTGGTTTTTCACGAGCTTCTGGGATTCAAGGAGCGCGACGGCGCCTTGATCGAGGCCACGCGCGAGCGTCGCGCCAGGGCCGCGCGTCATGGTCTGCCGGTATCGCTGGCGCCGCATGCACCGTACTCGACGTCGGTGGAATTGTTCAAGGCGATCCGCCGGGCCGTGAGCGGCTCCGCTTGCCCGATCCTGAGCGTGCATCTCGGCGAATCGCCGGAGGAGATCGAGCTGCTCCAGCGCGGCAGCGGGCCCTGGCGCGGCATGCTCGAGACGATCGGGGTGTGGCGGGATGACTGGGAAATGCCGGCCTGCGGCCCGGTGCAGTTCCTGGAGCGGCATGGCGTAATCGATTCGCGGACGCTGGTCGTGCATGGCGTGCAGTTCGACGATCTCGCGCTGCAACGTTTGACGGCATTGCGGGCGACGCTGGTCACCTGTCCCCGCAGCAACCGCTGGGTTGGTGTGGGCTATCCGCCGATCGAACGATTCTATCGGTCGGGTGTGGCGGTGGCGGTCGGCACCGACAGCCTCGCCAGCGTCGAGGACCTGAACCTGTTCTCCGAATTGCAGATCATGCGCTGGCTCGCGCCGGCGGTGCCGGCGCGCCGGCTCCTCGAGAGCGCAACGTTGGTCGGGGCAAGGGCGTTAGGGCTCGACGCTGTCCTCGGTTCGATCACTCCCGGCAAACACGCGCACCTGATAGCCGTCGCCTTACCGGACGCCGTCGCTGACGTAGAGGAGTATCTTGTTGGCGGCATCGAGCCGTCGAAAATCTCGTGGGTCAACTAGCCACGTATCTGTCGTTCATCCGTTTCAGCCATTCGGTGTTTGCGTTGCCGTTTGCGCTGACCGGCGCGCTGCTGGCGTGGCAGGCGGCGCCGTTTGCCTGGCGGCAGATCTTCTGGGTGGTGGTGGCGATGGTGGCCGCTCGCAGTGCCGCGATGGGATTCAATCGTCTGGTTGACGCGCGCATGGACGCGCTCAACCCGCGCACGGCGGCGCGCGAAATTCCCACGGGCGCGCTGGGTCGTCGGGAGGCCACCGTGTTCGTGGTGATCGCCTCGGCCGTCTTCATCGTGGCGGCGGCGATGCTCAACCCGTTGTGCGGCATGCTGTCGCCGCTCGCGCTCATCATCGTGTTCTGGTATTCGCTCGCCAAACGGTTCACGTCGTACACGCAATTGTTCCTCGGCCTGGCCATGGCGGCAGCGCCGGTGGGCGGGTGGCTCGCGGCAGGTGGACCGATCGATGCGGCCGAACCGTGGCTGCTTGGTCTCGCGATCGGGCTGTGGGTCGGCGGGTTCGACATTTTGTATGCATGCCAGGATGTGGAGTTCGATCGCGCGCACGGCCTGAATTCCATTCCGGTGCGATTCGGCGTCGCGCGGTCGCTGTGGATCTCTCGCGCCATGCATGTGGCCACCATCGTGTGTATGGCCGCGCTCGGCGTGCTGGAGCCGCTCGGCCCGATTTATTTTGCGGGCGTCGTGCTGGTGGCGGCGTTGTTGCTCTACGAACAGTCGCTCGTCTCGGAACACGACCTCTCGCAGGTCAAGCGGGCGTTCGACCTGAACGGGTGGGTCGGCATCCTGTATTTCGCGGCGACGGGCATTGCGCTGTATGTCCGTTAGCTTCCGGGAACCCGGAGCCGGGAATCGGGAACCGGATAAGACGCCAGCGAACATTTCGGGCATGTTCGACGCCATCGCCGGGCGCTACGACCTCCTCAACACGGTGTTGTCGGCGGGTCTCGATCGGTACTGGCGCCGTCGCGCCATCGCGTCGTTGCAACTCACCGGACGTGAGCGCTTGCTCGACGTCTGCACCGGCACCGCCGACGTGGCGGTCGGCGCCGCGCGGCGCGCCGAGGGGGCGGCGCGCGTCGTGGGTGTCGACTTCTCGGGCGCGATGCTCGCCCATGGTCTGCTGAAAGTGAAAAACGCGACACTGGCAGATCGCATTCACTTGATTCGTGGCGACGCGATGGCGTTGCCGACGGCCGACGCTTCGGTAGACGCCGCGACAATCGCTTTCGGCATTCGCAACGTCCAGCGTCCGGAAGCCGCGTGCCAGGAATTGTTACGAGTGCTTAAACCCGGGGGCCGCCTGGCGATTCTCGAGTTTGGACTGCCTGTGATTCCCGCGGTGAGGCCGCTCTATCTCTGGTATTTCAATCACGTGCTGCCGCGCATCGGCCGGGCCGTGTCGCGACACCAGGCGGCCTACACGTATCTGCCGGAATCGGTTGGATCATTCAAGTTTGGCGAGGAGTTCGCGAGAATTCTGCGCGACACGGGATTTTCACAGGTCAAGGCAAGCCCGCTGGCGTTCGGCATCGTCTACTTATACACGGGGCAGAAGCTATAATATTCCTGTAACTTCCTGATGTACTTCGACTTCGACGATCGCTTCAGCGACATCGAGCCTGTCGGATCGGCGATCAATCGTCGAGATGGCGTCGCCATCGCCGTCGGCCTGCACGCGGTGATCATCGCGCTGCTGTTGTACGCGCCGCAGTTTCTTCCGGCACAGCTGCAGCAGGCCGAAGTGGTTCAGCGCCCGCGGTTCAGGGAAGAACCGCCGATGTTCGTGTTCGTGCAGCCGCGCGTGGAATTACCGAAGTTGCGCGAGAGCCCGCAGCCGGAAATCTCCGATCTCGACCGCAGCGCGCGATCGCCGTTGAAGGCGCCGTCGGCCGACAGTCCGCTGCCAATGGCCCGCGGCAATTCACCGGAGCGTACCGAGGCCGCGCCCGAAGAACGCATGCGCGGCGAGGGTCCCGGCGCGAAGCCGGCGCCGCCGGTGCCCGAGGCGGCGCCGCAAACACCGACGCCCGCCGACGAGCGCAACGCGCAGATGGCGATGATGCAGCGGCCTCAGATTCAGCCGCCGGCCGGCGGCTCACTCGGCGACGCGCTACGAAACCTGCAGAAGTACGTGCAGAACGAATCCTTCAACAATCAGAAGGGGCAGACGCAGGACTTCGGCCCGCTGCAGTTCGACACCAAGGGTGTCGAGTTCGGGCCGTGGATCCGCCGCTTCATCTCGCAGGTCCGGCGCAACTGGTTCGTGCCGATGGCGGCGATGACGATGCGGGGGCGCGTGGTGATCACGTTCTTCGTCCACCGCAACGGCGCCCTGACGGACGTGACCGTGATTCGGCCGTCGGAGATCGAGTCATTCAACACCGCGGCGGTCAACGCGCTCCTGGCCTCGAACCCGACGACGCCGTTGCCGCCGGAGTACCCCGACGACAAGGCACACTTCACGGTGACGTTCTACTACAACGAGTCTCCTCCCGGACGTTGAAGCCACTCATCGCGATTCTTGGCCCGACAGCGACGGGCAAGAGTGCGCTCGGCCTGGCTATTGCCGAACGATTCGACGGCGAGATCATCAACTGTGATTCCACCGCGGTGTATCGCGGCTTCGACATCGGCACCGACAAGGTCTCGACACACGATCGCCGCGGCATTCCGCATCACCTGATCGACATCGTCGATCCGACCGATGAGTACACCGCAGCGCAGTTTGCGCGCGACGCCGCCGCGGTGATCGCGGCGATCCATGCCCGCGGCAAATTGCCGATCCTTGTCGGCGGCACCGGGTTCTACTACCGCGCGCTGACGCGCGGATTGTTTCCCGGCCCGGGCAAAAATGCCGAGCTTCGGCGGCGGCTCGAACGGATCGCCGAGCGCAAGGGCGTCGAGAAGCTGCATCGGATGGTGGCGAGGGTCGATGCCGACTCGGCGGCGCGCATCCAGCCGCGAGACTTGAAGCGGCTGGTGCGGGCGCTCGAGGTGTATGTCGAGACCGGCAAGCCGCTGACGGCGCACTTCGACGACACGGTGTCGCCGCTAGGCAAGAATGTGCATGTCGGCGCGGTGGCGCTGCGGATGCCGGCGGCGTGGCTGGCGGATCGGCTCGCCAGACGCGTCGACGCGCAATTCGAAGCGGGGCTCCTCGACGAGATCCGCGGGCTGCTCGCGTCGGGCGTGCCCCCCGACGCGCGCCCCTTCGGCGGTCTTGTCTACCGCCAGGCGATGGAGCACCTTCGGGGGATGCGCGACGAGCCGGCGACGCGCAAACTGATCGCACAAGAGAACCGACGATACGCCCGGCGCCAGTTGATCTGGTTTCGAAAAGAGCCTAACCTTGTCTGGTTTGACGGTCCCGGCACTAACGCCGAAGTGCAGGACAGCGTGATTAGGGAGCTGGCCGCGCGGGATCTGTTGAAGGATGGGAACCATGTCGCCGATTCCTGAAGCGAAGACCGGTGCCCCGAATATTCAGGATGTGTTCCTGAATTATGCTCGCCGTGAAAAGCTGCCAGTCACCGTGCATCTCCTCGATGGCCGTGAGTTCGAAGCGCGGATCAAGAACTTCGATCGGTTCGCCTTGATCGTCGAACACGCGGGCATGGATCACCTGATTTTCAAGCACGCCATCGCGACCATCCGCACGCCGCGAAGCGTTCCGAACTATTTCTCCTCACACCACCCGTAACGCGTGTTTGCACGCGCGATAGTGATCGTTCTCGACAGCGTGGGCATCGGCGAACTGCCGGATGCCCCGTTGTACGAGGACCAGGGGAGCAATACGCTCGGCAACATCGCCGCGAAAGTCGCGCTCAATGTTCCAACGCTGTCGGCAATGGGATTGCCCCGGCTCGTCCCGCTAACCGGCATCTCGCCGCCCGCCTCGCCGACCGCCGCGTACGGCCGGATGGCCGAGCGCTCGCCCGGTAAGGACTCCGTGACCGGCCACTGGGAGCTGATGGGCGTAATCCTCGAACGCGCCTTTCCGACGTTTCCAACCGGTTTCCCCAGGGAACTCATCGACGAATTCGAAACCCGCATCGGGCGCCCGTCGATCGGCAATGTCGTGGCCTCGGGGACGGCGATCATCGACGACCTCGGGCCGTTGCATATGGAAACCGGTTACCCGATTGTCTACACCTCGGCCGACAGCGTGTTCCAGATTGCCGCCCATGAAGGCATCGTCCCGGTGGCTCAACTCTATAAGTGGTGCAACGTCGCGTACGACCTGGCCGTGAAAGGCCTGGGGCTCGGCCGCGTGATCGCGAGACCCTTCATCGGGCTTCCCGGCTCGTTTCAGCGCACGGCCAACCGGCACGACTACGCGATGCCCCCAACTCACGAGACGCTGCTGGATCGGCTGCTCGCGGCGGGACATCAGGTCGCGGCGGTGGGGAAGGTGTCGGACTTGTTTGCCGGGCGCGGCATTTCAGAATCACATCCGACCAAAAGCGATGCCGACGGCGTGGACCGTGTCCAGCACTTGATGATCACGCAATCGCGTGGGCTGATCTTCGCCAATCTCGTCGACTTCGACACTGTTTACGGCCATCGCAACGACGTGGCCGGCTATGCCGCCAACCTCGAACGGTTCGACGCCCGCCTGCCTGAGCTGCTGGCGATGTTGCGGGAGGATGACGTGCTGGTGATCACGGCGGACCATGGCAACGATCCCACGACGCCCAGCACCGATCACTCGCGCGAGCACGTGCCGCTGCTGGTGTTCGGCCCGCGCGTGAAGGGCGGCGTCGATCTGGGCACGCGCGCCACATTCGCCGACCTCGGACAATCGCTGGCGGAGAATTTCGGCGTCGGGCCGCTCACCAACGGCCGCAGCTTCCTGGGAGCCCTGACCGGGTCGATGTCAGGCGCGCCATAATGGTTCGCGCATGAAGCTGTCGATCCGCGAACAACTCGAGCAGCGCGAGCGCGAGATCCTCGCGCCGCAGGCGTCGAAGAGCGCCAACAGCAGGGGCCGGGTGCGTCGTGAGGATGAGGATCCGATCCGCCCGGCCTTTCAGCGCGACCGCGATCGCATCATCCACACCAAGGCGTTTCGGCGTCTCAAGCACAAGACGCAGGTGTTCTTCTCGCCGGCCGGCGATCATTACCGGACCCGGCTGACGCATACGCTGGAGGTGGCACAGATCGCGCGAACGATTGCGAAGGTGTTGCGGCTGCACGAAGAACTCACCGAAGCGATCGCGCTCGGCCACGATCTGGGTCACACGCCGTTCGGGCATGCGGGCGAGCGCGTCCTGAGCGATCTCGTGTCGGGCGGCTTCAATCACTACGAACAGAGCCTGCGCATTGTCGATGTGCTCGAAAACGATCGGCAGGGTCTGAACCTCACCTGGGAAGTCCGCGACGGCATTGCCCGGCATTCGAAGGGCAAGTACGGCATGCCCGTCGGCGCCCCGTCCGAGCATCGTGCCAGCACCATCGAAGGGCAAGTCGCACGCGTCGCCGACATCGTCGCCTACGTCAATCACGACATCGACGATGCGGTGCGCGCGGGCATTTTGAGCGAATCGTCGCTGCCCCAGGCGGCCGTCGCGGTGTTGGGCCATTCGTCATCCGAGCGGATTGGCTGCCTGGTCACCGATGTCGTGCACCAGACGCTGGCGGGTGGGGTCTCCGAGATCCGCATGAGCGACGACGTGATGGAGGCGTTGATCGCCCTTCGCAGTTTCTTGTTCGAGGCGGTCTACGAGAACCAGGTCGCGACGGCAGAGTTTAGAAAGGCTGCCGGCATTCTGGGCGGGTTATGGGAGAAGGTCCGGCAGCGGCCTGAGGACTTCCTCGACCTGCGCACCGTGGAGGCGGAGGGCGCCGACATCGCGGCGCAGGACTTCCTGGCCGGCATGACCGACCGCTACGCGGTGCGGCTGTTCGAAGAACTGTTTATTCCGAAGCCTTGGGTGGAAACGCGGCGAGTGGATTGATCACGTTCAGGCGCGCTCGCCTTCACTCTTGGCGAACGCCGTTCGGCCTTGTCCTGATACATGCGCTCGTCGGCGGCGACCAACAGGTCGTCGAGCGTCATCCCGTCAGCCGGGAAGCGCGCGCAGCCGGCGCTGATCGAGAGCGGCACGCGAACCCCCTGCCTCGGCTCGAACGGATAGGCCGAAACCGCACTCTGCACGTCGGCGATCCGCTTCCGCTCGTGCGCCGGATCGCAGTCCCACAACACGATGACGAACTCGTCACCGGCAAAACGCGCGCACAGGTCGGTTTCGCGAACGGTCGACCGCAGCACCGAGCCGATGGCGCGCAATGCGCGGTCGCCGGCCTCGTGGCCATAGGTGTCGTTGATTTCCTTGAGCCGATCGAGGTCGAGCACCACGAGGCTGGCGGTCGTTTGCGTCCGGATGGCGCGGGTCAGGCCGGCGCGAAGTTGCCGCTCGAAGGAGCGACGGTTGGGCAAACCGGTCAGCGCGTCGGTCTGCGACTCATGGCGCGTCTGTTCGTAGCGCGTGGAGTTGTGGATGACCGCGGCGGCCTGTTCGCTGACGCGGCCGAGCAGGCGGCGGTGCTCGTCGGTGTAGCGAGTTGGCGCCGTGTGGTAGATCGCCAGCGCGCCAATGAGGCGGCCCTCGAAGATCAGGCGGCACGCCAGTACCGACACCAGATCCTCACCACGCCCGTCGCGGCCGTCGGCACAGGCCGGCAACCGCAGCGACAGTTCACTCCACGACTTCGGCGACCACTTGAACAGCGCTTCGGTTCCCGGGCCGTGCGCGTAGCGGCACGAGAACCCGCGGTCGTCGTCGCCGAGGAACAACGCGCAGGTGACGAATGGAACCAGGCGATTCACCTTGTCGCGGATGAGCGCCATCGCCTCATCGACACCAAGGCTCGACCCGAGCGCCTGGGCGACTTCATAGAGAATCTGCTCTTCGCGGTGCGCTTCCGAAATATCGAGAAGCGCCGTGCGTTCAGCGGACGGTACCGCGCCGTCGCCAAAGCCGGCATCGGCCTCGGCCGGCTGGCCGAGCCGCGCGATCAATACGTCAACCAGCGCCGGGTCGAAGGCCTTGCCCGAGAGGTCTCGCACCGTTTTGATGGCCTCCGCCTTGGTCATGAAGCCTTTGCGGTACGGGCGCGGTGTCTGCAATGTGCTGAAAACATCGGCAATGCTCAGGACGCGGGCGCCCATCGGAATCGCGTCGCCGCGCAAGCCCGCCGGGTAGCCGAGGCCATCCCAGCGCTCGTGATGACACAGCACGAAGTCCGCGACCGGCCCGGCGAAGGGCACGTCACGCAGAATGTCGCCACCCACGCGCGGATGGATTTTCACGCGCTCGAATTCCTCAGGGGTCAGTTTGTCGGGCTTCGCGAGGATGTGTTCGGGCACGGCCATGTTGCCGATGTCGTGGAGCAGGGCCGCGGTTCGCACCGCCTGGATGTCGGCGTCCGACATGCCGACGGCTTCGGCGAGCATGCCCGCGTATCGCTGAATCGATCGCACGTGCTCGGGCGTGCAGCCGCCTTTGGCTTCAATGGCCAGCGCCAGCGCCTCGGTGGTGGCCAGCTGGACGTCCATCGCGCGTTCTGTTTCTTCCTGCTCTTCACGCAGCCGCGCGACGACCGTGTGATAACTGCGGAAGACGAGATACGCGGGCGCAGCGAGGAGCAACAGCCAGCCGATGAGCCCGCGGTCCCAAGCGGCAGTGGCCGCGGCCGCCAGGGCTGCGCCGGCAAGGAAGCTTGGCGCGCTCCAGATGAAATTGCGATGCCACACGCGAATCACTCCCTGATGCGTCGAGAGCGCGACGGCGGCGGCGACGAGCCCGGTGTTGATGAAGAAATACAGCGGCGCGATGACCGCCACCGCGCGTAGGAGCCCGGTCGGGTTGGATCGATCGGCTCCGAGCGCCCACTCCAGTGGCAATGCTGCGAGAAACACCGTCAGAGCCAGACTGCCGATGCTGAAGAACACGCGGTGGGGCGGATTAGCAACATTGGTGCGCAGCGTGCACTGTGCCGCAGCGCTGACCGCGGCCACGACGACCGTTGGTGCCGCGCCAAGCGCCCACAGCGACCAGAAATTCACTGCGTGCGCGAGCGACAAGTTCGACGCGCCCCGGCCAAGCGGCAGCACGATCTTCACCGCGGATGTCGCGATGGTGAGGGCGAGCAGGCCAGCGAAGAGCAGCCAGCGGTCAGTTGTCAGCTCGATGAGCGAGACGACGAGGCTGACGCCGCCGAGCGCCGTCACAGCGACGACATAGACCTGCGCGACAAACGGAAGCGCCAGGAAGGTTGTCCTGTCGCTCCGGCGCCGGGCAGCTAGCGACGACTCCATACGACGTTATATGACAATTGAGTCACGACATGACTCTATGCACGCTGTATGCCGAATGGTCGGATTTCCCAAGAAATTGGCCAATTACTCGAAAAAGAGTGGCGTTGTCGCACCTCGTTACGTTATTCGTTTGATGTCATACTGTAAATTAATGTATTGATTATGAACACGCTGATACCGAAAACGGGTGAGTCGCCGCGAGGACTAAGATTCAACGATGGCGCTGCCCCGCATCCTGGGTCTTCACCACGTCACCGCCACCGTTGACGATGCGCAAGCCGACGTCGATTTCTGCCGCGCCCTGCTCGGCCTGCGGCTCGTCAAGAAGACCGTCAACTTCGACAACCATCACGTCTATCACTTCTATTACGGCAACGAGCTCGGCGAGCCCGGCACGATCTGGACGACGTTTCCGTACAAAGGGCACGGCGTCCGGACCGGCTTCAAAGGCGCGGGACAGGTCGTTGATACGGCGTTTTCAGTGCCGGTCGGCTCCCTCGAGTTCTGGCGCAATCGCCTCCGGCGCGCCGGCGTGGCGTTCAGCGATGCCGCGTCGCGATTCGATCGCCCGGTCGTGGCGCTAAACGACCCAAGTGGTTTGCGGTTCGAGTTGATCGCCGACGATCGTGACGCGCGCAAGCCCTGGGTTGGAGAAGTCGCCAAGGACGCCGCGATTCGTGGTTTGCACAGCGTGACGCTGTCCGTGCTCGACGCAGCGCCAACTCTCGATTTCATGACCGGTGTGCTGGGCTACGCCATCGTGGCGGTCGATGGCCATCGAACGCGCCTGTCGGCGGGAGGCGCTCGTCCTGGGCACGTGATTGACGTCGTCGCCGACCCGGAGGCGCCGCGGGCCGTGAACGGGATCGGCACGGTGCATCACGTGGCGATGGCGATCGGATCGGCCGACGAGCAGGTGTCGTTGCGATCCGATTTGGCGGCGCGGGGTGTCGGCGTCACCGACATCCGCGATCGCTGTTACTTCCAGTCGATCTATTTCCGCGAACCTGGCGGAGTGTTGTTCGAAGTGGCGACGACCGCGCCGGGCTTTACCGCCGACGAGGACGCCGCGTTGCTAGGCGGGGCGTTGAAGCTGCCGCCATGGGAAGAACCGCATCGCGGATCGATCGAACGCCACCTCGAACCGATCACGACAGCGTGAGCGTCATTGATTGGTTCGCCTCGGCGTGACTGGCGCCGTGACGCAGGAAAAATTCGACGCCTCGTCGATGCTCCCGGTGCCCTTGTACCGCGCGACCTGCGGATAGGGACACAGCGGCCGTGAACGAGTGACTTTGCCGGCGGTGCTCTGCGTCGCCAGCAGCGTGTCGGGTGCGACGCCCTTCTCCACCCACTGTTCGAGCGCCGTCACCGCGTCGAACGTGTTCGGGCCGGGGCCTCCCGAACAATGTCCCATCCCCGGCGCCACGAACAAACGGAAGAAATCGCGGGTCTTGTCGTAGCCGCCCATCGTCTTGGCGACGGCTTCGTAGTACGCGACGTTGTCCTGTGGCGGCACCACGGGATCCATCCAGCCGGAATACATGATCAACTTGCCGCCGCGCTTCTTGAACGGCGTCAGGTCGCGATCGACCGCGGCGAGATGCGGGATCCGGTCTTCGGCAAATGCGAGATCGCGCTCGTAGTCGAGCGAGCTGAGTTTCCAGTTCTCGTCGTGAAACAGGAAGTAGCGGAACACGCCGATGCGTGAGGGCTCGCGCGGGTTGGTGATGTATTGCCGCCAGCTTTGGATCGCCGCGTCGCCAAATCCCTCGCTGCCCCGCGGGAAGCCGGTGAAGATTTGCTCGCCGGTACGGGGATGGCGCGGGCCGTCGTACACCTTCTTCACGGCGTCGGCCTGTTCCGGCGTGAGGCACGACGACCCCGATGCGGCGCCTTTACACACCAGCGTCGCCGGGTCGAACGTGCACTTGCGTGGATCCTCGACGAGGCCATCCTTCAAGCCGTCGCCGGCGTCACATGCCGCCACCACCGACTTCGTGACCAGCGCCAGCGCCGATTGATCGAGAATCGCCGTGCCGTCGGCGCGGTGGGTTGCCGCCCAGGCGTGCGCAAAGCCGAACGTCTGCCGGATGCGGTTGTTGGCCGGCGCGCCGGCGACGATGCCGTCGTAGTCGGCCGGGAAGCGCTGGGCTTCCGACATCGCCTGGTGCCCGCCGCTCGAGCAGCCGACGAAGTACGACTTGTCGGCGAAGCGGCCCGTCGCATTTCGCACGATCAGTTTGCCGACGTCGGTCATCAGGTGTATCGCCCGCCAGCCGAAGTCGATCACCTTTTCGGGATGGCCCTTGCCGAAAATCACGTCGTCGCCGGTATGGCCGGTGTCGGTGCTGGCGGTCGCGTAGCCGCGGCGAAGCGCGGCGGCCATCGCCGGGTAGGAGATCGATCCCATGTAGCCGCCGTTGCCGACGCCCTGAAATTTTCCGTTCCAGGATTCGGTCGGAATCCACACCTCGATCTTGATTTCAGAGTCGCTGGTCGGCCGCGCCGTCGCCTCCACGCGGCAGAACGCCGGCAGACTGAGGGCGGTCTTCGATCCGGGCGGCATGAACGTGCCCTCCGCCACCGCGGAAGCGCCGTTGATGGTCACCTCGGGGATGGTGAGGACAGCCAGGTCCGCGCAGGCGGTCCCCTGGAACGCCGCCGGCCGTTCGGGCTGCCCCAACGGCAATATCAGTGCAAGGACCACCCCCAGGACGCCACGGGCCATGAACTCCTCCGGTGCCGGGGATTATAGGTGCACATCGTAACGCTTCGACGTTGGTACCAGCTTTGGTACCATCCGGCATCACGACTCGGCGTTTTCATTTGCAAGCCTATGAGGAGGATGGTCATGAAGGTGCGAGGCCTCGCGCTCGGGCTTTTCACGCTCTTCGTGGTTGCCGTACCGGCAGCCGCTCAGGAACGAACCGGAGGCATCGCGGGAAGTGTCAGGGACTCGTCCGGCGCAATTCTGCCGGATGCGACAGTTGAGGCGACGAGTCCGTCGCTCGTCGGCACGCAGACGCCGATTGCCGACGGCCAGGGTAATTATCGCTTTCCGGCGCTGACCCCGGGCGTCTACGCGATCACGGCCACGCTGCAGGGGTTCACCGCGGCGAAGGTCACCGACATTCGCCTGTCGCTCGGACAGTTGCTGAAGATTGATCTCGCGATGTCGGTGGCGACGTTGACCGAGAGCGTCACCGTGACCGCGGAATCGCCAATCATCGACGTCAAGCAGAATGCCGCAGCGGCGACGATCTCGGCAGACGTGATCGAGAATCTGCCCAAGCCTCGCGACTTCGTTGACTTCCTGCGCACTGCGCCGGGCACGCAGCAGGAGCGCAAGTCTGGTATCCAGATTGACGGCGCCGGCGGAGCCGAACATCGCTACGTGATCGACGGCATGGACACGACCGGCATTCGCACCGGCGTGTCGGGACAAGAAATGCCGACCGACTTCATTCAGGAGATCCAGGTCAAGTCGTCGGGCTACAACGCCGTCGGCATTCAGCGAGTGCCGCGTAAAGTCATCGATCTTCGTGACGCTGCTTGACGGCAGATCGGCATAGCCGCTCACGAAGCGCAACGTGTCCGGGATCTCGGGGAAGTTGAAGCTCGCGCTCTGGATGTTCGACGTCGTGAAGACATGGCGCAGCGCGTCGCCGGCGCCGCCGCCATGCGTGCCGTAGTCATAAAGGCCGACGGTCACGTTGGTGAACAACTTCGGGCCGGTCACCCAGTCGAGCGACCCGACGTAGAAGTTATCGAACGTGCCGAGATAAATCGGGCTCGGGAACAATGTCGGGTTCGACGTGCTCGTGCCGTCCGGCTCAATCGTCGGGAAGTTCCCCGCGCTGCCGGTCGGGCCCATGACGTCCTTGAGCGACTGCCGGTTCACCGTGCCTTTGAGGCGCATGTTGGGGCGCAGCTGCGTCGTCACCGTGAAGATCGAGTTGTAGTCGGTTTCATCCTGTTCGAACGATCTCGTCTCGCCGCCGGTGCGGAACGTCACCGTGCGCCTGGTGCGATCGATATCGGGAGCGGTCCCGAAATAGAACCACGCGTGATCGCGCCACAGCGGACCGCCGAGATCGAACGTGGGCTCGGTGCGGGAGATTTCATCAGCCGGACGGACAATGGTTTCGGCCCGCGACGCATCGATCGGCAGCTGCCGCAGTTCGGGGCGCGGAGCGCCCCTGAAGGTGTTGTCGCGGAAGTACAGACCGCCGCCGCCGCGCCAGACGTTGCTGCCGGTCTTGGTGATGGCGCTGATCACGCCGCCGGTCGTGGCGCGGAACTCGGCGTGTCGTACTACGCACACCGGTGGGGCGAGCACGCCATCAAGACCGGCGTCCAGTACGAGCGCATCGGCAACACCCGGCAGGGCGGCGCGCAGTTCCCGTCGATCAATCTCAACTGGGGATCGCCACGCAACACGCTCGACGGCCGCAGCGTGCGCGGCACCTATGGTCATTACACCGTCACGCGGGTGCACAACGCCGGCGACATTCACACCAATGGCGTCGGCCTGTTCATTCAGGACGCGTGGACGGTGCGGCCGAACCTGACACTGCACCTCGGTGTGCGGACCGATCGCGAGGAGATTCCGTCGTACACGGAAGGGAATCGCGGCATCAAGTTCGGTTTCAAGGACAAGATCTCGCCGCGCGCCGGTTTTGCCTGGGACATGTTGTCGAACGGCAAGTGGAAGGCGTACGGCAGCTGGGGCATCTTCTACGACACTTCGAAGCTCGAGATGCCGCGCGGCCTCTTCGGTTCGGAACACTCGGTCACGTATTACATGACCCTCGACACCTTCAACTGGCCGGCGATCCAGTGCGGCCATCCGCCGGTAGCGGGTCCCAATTGCCCCGGCACCTTCATCGAGCAGGTCGATCTGCGTCACGCCGCCAATGAGGAAGATAACTTCCTGATCGATCCGAACCTGAAACCGATCCGGACGCGCGAACTGACGTTCGGCGTCGATCACGAGGTCAGCCAGCGCATTGCGGTCGGGGTGCGCTACTCGCGCAAGCGGTTCGATCGGACCATCGAAGACACCGGCGTGCTGGTGCCCGGCATCGGCGAGGTCTATCGCATCACCAATCCGGGCGAGAGCATCGGCGAGAACGTGCTGCGCGACTTTGCCGGCTGCACGACGCGCCCGAACCAGCCGAAGCCGACGCGCAATTACGACGGCATCGAGTTCCGTTTCCAGAAGCGGTTCAGCGATCGCTGGCAGTTGACCAGCAGGTACCTCTACAGCCGGCTGTGGGGCAACTATTCGGGCCTCACCAGCTCCGACGAGAACAATCGCAACTCGCCGAGCGTGAACCGGTTCTTCGACGGCCAGTAGTACTCGTTCGATCACACGGGCCAGCCGGTGTTCGGCCTGCTGCAGACCGATCGGCCGCACGTGTTCAAGATCGAGGGCTCGTACGAATTGCCGTGGGGCACCGCCCTCGGGTTGTACTGGTTCGTCGAGAGCGGCACGCCGCTGCAGACGGAGATGCGCGAAAAGGGCATTCCGTTCTATCCGTTCGGCCGCGGCGATCTGGGCCGCACGCCTGGCTACACGCGCACCGACCTGTTGCTTCAGCACAACTTCCGGCTGTTCGGCAACCAGCGCCTCAACGTCGGCCTGAACATCGAAAACCTGTTCGATCACGACACCGTGACGCGCCGCTTCCAGGTGGTTAATCGCGACACGTTCAACGTCAGCGATCAGGTGTTTTTCAGCGGCACGTTCGATCCGATCGCGCTGCAGGCGGCGAATCCGACGACGTATCGCCCCGATCCGCGCTTCAACCTGCCCGACCAGTGGCAGCAGCCGCGCGAGATGCGTCTGCAAGTGCGGTATTCCTTCTAGTCCTTCGGGGGCGGGTTGGAATCCCGCCCCCGGCCTTCGGGCGGCAATGACGGCCCGCCTGCGTGCCAGTGATATACTCAAGAGTCTGTTTTGACGCGGAAATCGCGGTAATGCGTCTCGAACTTTCCCATATCCGGCAGCCGGAGACCGAGTTCGCCAGGGTCTTTCAACCGGCCGACGTGCAGGGCGAAGACGAGGAATATCGCATTACGGCCCCGGTGGATCTGCGGACAGTGATTCACAAGGATCACGATCGCTTCCGCCTCGTGGGCAGCGTCAAGACCGAGCTGGAGCTGGCGTGCAGCCGCTGTCTCGAGCCGTTCGCGATGTCGATCGATCGTGAATTCGACCTGCGGTATTTGCCAGCCCGCCTTCGCCAAGGCTACGGCGGGCAAGCCGGTGCGGGGGAGCCTGACGCTGACGGCGACGCTGACGCCGGCGATGAGGTCGAAGACGATGACGTCGCGGTGACGTTTTATCGCGATGAGCAGATCGATCTCAACGAGCTGTTGCGGGAGCAGTTCTACCTGGCCTTGCCGATGAAGCCGCTCTGCGCGGAGAGTTGCCAGGGAATCTGCCCGCAATGCGGTACGAACCGGAACACCGCGACGTGCGACTGCCACCCGCAGTGGGAGGATCCGCGGCTGGCCGGCTTGAAGAAGATGCTAGAGAAGCGGAAGCAGGACGATGCCTAATCCAAAACGCCGACATTCCAAGACCCGCGGCCGCAAGCGCCGCACCCACGACGCGTTGAAAACGAACACGCCGGGCTTGTGCCCGCAGTGCGGTGAGCCGAAAGCCGCGCACCGGGTGTGCGCATACTGCGGCTATTACCGGGCCCGCCAGGTCCGCCCCGTCGAGGAAGATTGAACGATTCTGACGGCCGCTCCGTTGTCGCGGCCGCGGCAGCGCCGGGCGGTATTCTCTCAATCTAGATGCGCGTTGCCGTAGACGCCATGGGCGGCGATTACGCGCCGGCGCGGCCGGTGGAAGGTGCGCTTGCCGCCGCGCGCAATCTGGGAGTTGGGGTCGATCTCGTCGGACGCGCCGATTTGATTGACGCCGAATTGCGGCGGCACGCCGACGCGCGCGCCCTCGACCTGCGCGTCATCGACGCTCCCGACGTCATCGACATGGCGGAATCGCCGGCGAAGGCGTTACGACGCAAGCCGGGCGCGTCGATTCGTGTCGCCGCGGATCACGTCGCCGCGGGCCACGCACGGGCGTTGTTCAGCGCCGGTCACACCGGCGCCACTGTGGTTGCGGCGCATGCGGCCTTCGGCATGTTGCCGGGCGCCGATCGTCCGGCACTGGCGCCGACGGTGCCCACGCGCCAGGGCGCGGCGGTGTTGCTGGATGCGGGCGCGACCGTGGAATGCCGGCCCGCGCACTTGCTGCAATTTGCCCACATGGGCGCGACGTATTCGCGGGTCGGGCTTGGCGTGGAGCGGCCCCGCGTGGGGCTGCTGTCGATCGGCGAGGAAGCGTCGAAGGGGAACGAGCTGACGCGTGAGGCGCATCGGCTCCTCAAAGCCTCGGCGCTGGCGTTCGTCGGCAACGTGGAAGCACGGGGCATTTTTTCGAGTGAAGCCGACGTGGTGGTGTGCGACGGCTTTACCGGCAACGTGGCGTTGAAATTGAGCGAAGGCCTGGTGGAGATGGTCGAGGACCTGTTGGGCGACGAGCTGCAAAGCACGTTTTCGAGCCAGGTCGGCTATCTGTTGTCGCGCCGGGCGTTTCGCAGATTTCGCAAGCGCGTCGATTACTCGGAGTTCGGCGGGGCGCCGCTGCTCGGCGTCGCCGGCCTCTGCATCGTTGGCCACGGCCGCTCGTCGGTGAAAGCGGTGCGGAACGCGGTGGCGATGGCGTCGCGGATGGCATCGAACCAGATGATGGACAGGCTTCGAACCGAGATGACCTCAGTCGCCGCCGCGACGGCGCAGAATGCCGGGCGCTGAAGTGATTGCGTGCATATTCCCGGGGCAGGGCTCGCAGGCGGTGGGCATGGGCAAGGGGCTCGCCGACCAGTTCGAGATTTGCGCCGCGACCTTTGCCGAGGCCGACGCCGCGCTCGGCGACTCGCTGAGCGACTTGATCTTCAATGGCCCTGCCGATCGCCTGCAGCTCACCGAGAACACGCAGCCGGCGATTCTGACGATGAGCGTGGCGGCGTGGCGGCTGCTCGAATCACGCGGCTTGTCGCCGGCGTTTGTCGCCGGTCACAGCCTCGGCGAGTACTCTGCGCACGTGGCGGCCGGGACGCTGGCGTTCCGGGATGCGGTGACGCTGGTGCGCAATCGTGGCCGCTACATGCAGCAGGCGGTTCCGGTTGGAGAGGGCGCGATGGCCGCGATCGTCGGCCTCGACGAGGCCGCCGTGCGGAAGGCGTGCGAGGAGGCGGCCGGCGGTGCAGTCGTGAGCCCCGCCAACCTGAATTCCCCCGGACAGATCGTGATCGCCGGCACCGCCGCCGCGGTGGCGCGCGCCGGCGAGCGCGCCAAAGCCCTCGGCGCCAAGCGGGCCATTCCGCTTCCGGTGAGTGCGCCGTTCCATTGCGCCTTGATGAAGCCGGCCGAGGAGCGGCTGGCGCCGGAGTTGCGCGCCGCGGCAGCGCGTGATCCGCGCCTTCCGGTGATCGCCAACGTCGACGCGCAGCCGAAACGCACGGCGCGCGAGTCGATCGAGGCGTTGATTCAGCAAGTGTCGTCGCCGGTGCGATGGGAAGGCGTGGTGCAGCGCCTTGCGTCGGAGGGCGTCACCCATTATGTTGAGGTAGGTCCGGGGAAAGTGCTGACGGGTCTGGTGAAGAAGATCGCTCCGGGCGCCACCCTTCTCAACGTCGAAGGTCCGGGCGACCTTCCAGCACTCGAGGTCTTGTTCTCACCACAGTGATGCGACAGTTCGACGGCAAGGTGGCAATCGTGACGGGCGCGTCGCGCGGCATCGGGCGCGCGATTGCGGAGCGCTTCGCGGCCGGCGGCGCGACGGTGGTGTGCGTGGCGCGCGGGACCCACGCCGACGCCACGGTGGCGGCAATCAGCGGGTCCGGCGGCACGGCGACCGCCCATTCGGCCGACGTGACGGATGCGGCGGCGGTGGAGCGGTTGATCAAGCAGACCGTCGACACGCACGGCCGGCTCGACATCCTGGTGAGCAACGCCGGCATCACGCGCGATCAGCTGATGCTGCGGATGAAACGCGACGATTGGGATCAGGTAATCGCGACCAATCTCACCGCGAGCTTCACGCTGTGCCAGGCGGCGATCAAGCCGATGATCAAGCAGCGCGCCGGGCGCATCATCGCGATCAGCTCGGTGGTGGGGCAGATGGGCAACGCCGGCCAGGCGAACTACTCCGCGTCGAAGGCCGGATTGATCGGCTTCTGCAAAGCGCTGGCGCGCGAAGTGGCGTCGCGGCACGTCACGGTGAACGTGGTGGCGCCGGGGTTTGTCGACACCGACATGACGAAGGCGATTGCAGAGAGTGTCAAGACGGATTGGTCCGCGATGATTCCGCTCGGGCGTATGGGCACGCCCTCGGAGATTGCCGCGGCTGTAGGGTTTCTGGCGTCTGATGAGGCGTCGTATATTACTGGTCAGGTTCTCGCCGTCAACGGCGGGATGTACATGTAGGAGGGACTCGTGGCCGTTGCCGACAAGGTGAAGAGCATTATCGTGGAGCAGCTGGGCGTCGACGAAGAAGAAGTGACTCCGGATGCATCGTTCGTAGACGACCTCGGCGCCGATTCGCTCGACACCGTCGAGCTGGTCATGGCGTTCGAAGAAGAGTTCGGCATCGAGATTCCTGACGAAGAAGCGGAGAAGATCACGCGCGTCAAGGAAGCGGTCGACTATATCGAGTCGCACGCGAAGAAGAAGTGAGACGTGAGAAGACAGCAGGAAGAAGTACACCAACCGTGAACAGGCGCGTCGTCGTGACCGGTGTCGGCCTGGTGTCGCCGGTCGGCATGGGGACACAGGCGAACTGGGATGCGCTCTGCGCGGGCACCAGCGGCATCGGCCCGATCACGCGCTTCGACGCGTCGGCGTTCTCGACGCGTTTTGCGGGCGAAGTGAAACACTTCGACCCGCTCCAGTTCATCGAGAAGAAGGAACTGAAGAAGATGGACATCTTCATTCAGTTCGCCGTCGCGGCGTCGCAGTTCGCGATGGACGACGCGCGGCTGACGATCGGGCCGGAGCTGGCGGCGCGCGTCGGCGTGTTCATCGGGTCGGGGATCGGCGGGTTCACCACCATCGAGGAGCAGCACAGTGCCTATCTCGAGGGCGGGCCACGCAAGATTTCGCCGTTTTTCATTCCGTCAGCCATCATCAACCTTGCGGCCGGCCAGGTGTCGATTCGCTTCGGCGCCAGGGGCCCGAACCTGGCGACGTGCACCGCTTGCACCGCCTCGGCGCATGCCATCGGCGACTCGTACGAGATCATCCGGCGCGGCGCCGCCGACGCGATGATCGCCGGCGGCGCGGAAGCCGCGGTGTGCCACATGGGGGTGGGCGGGTTCGCGGCGCTGCGCGCGCTCTCGACGCGCAACGACGACCCGGCCCGCGCCAGCCGCCCGTTCGACAAGGATCGCGACGGCTTCGTGCTCGGCGAGGGCGCGGGGATCCTGATTCTCGAAGAGCTCGAGCTGGCGAAACGGCGCGGCGCGACGATCTACGCAGAGATGGTCGGCTACGGCATGTCCGGTGACGCCTACCACATGACGGCGCCCTCGGAGGACGGCGATGGCGCGTATCGCGTGATGCAGGCGGCGATCGACTCGGCCGGCATTCGACCGGATCAGGTCGACTACATCAACGCGCACGGCACCTCGACGCCACACAACGACCGGTTGGAAACGCTGGCGATCAAGACACAGTTCGGGGACCACGCATCGCGGCTGGCGATCTCCTCCACGAAGTCCATGACGGGGC
>Ga0187893_10002192_pt1 | contig 43678 bp, 44 predicted proteins | sample MA1701074metaG_FD_139574 | JGI IMG/M metagenome (GOLD analysis project Ga0187893, IMG submission 139574) | White microbial mat communities from a basaltic lava cave in the Kipuka Kanohina Cave System on the Island of Hawaii, USA - MA170107-4 metaG ... | reverse complement strand
GCTTCATCGTGACCATAATGCCGCAATCAATATCAAGGCACGGGCAGTGCCATTTGCGAGCGCGAGCGTTGGCTTGCGCGACGACCAAAGAATCCTCCCGCTTTAGCGGCGAGGAGTGTCAATGATCCACGTTTTTCGCCATCGAAGAAATCATGCGCGCTATCTGATCGAGGCGCGAAAACGTTGCGCTTTCTTCGCGCCGAAAGACGGCGCTGTGAATCGCGTCGCCCGCGCGATATCTGAGGGTGAGAATCTGCTGACGAGCAGGCTCTTTCTTTTCACTGCGGGCGAGCCTGCCCAGCAATCCCCGCGATGGAACTTTGCCGACTGACCGCAGCGTGGCCGATGTGCGCGCCTCGACTATCTGATCCGAAGCGATCCACACCGAACGAGTTCCCGGCATCACTTCGCTTATTTTTATACCGTCCGCTCGAACCGCGAGCCTTACGGGAGTCGGGTCGGTCAATCGTTCAAGGCCGTTGAGGTATTCAAGCTCGATTGTGATTTCGCGCGCTCGTGACTCGTCGCTTTCAAGAATCGCTCCGCACCAGAGGCATTGGCTCGCTTCCGTCGCATTCATTCGACCGCAGGCGTGGCAATAAAACTGTTGAGACATATCGCGCGATCAGTTTAGCTTTCGCCCGCGCCAGTCCGCCAGTATTTCGCGCGCAGCGTTGAGACCGGGCGCTCCCATCACGCCTCCGCCGGGATGCGTTCCCGACCCGCAGAGATAAAGCCCTTCAATCGGCGTGCGATACTGCGCCCACCCGGCGACGGGACGGAGAAAGAACAACTGATCGAGCGTCATATCGCCGTGAAAAATGTTTCCACCCGTGAGCGAATAATCCCGCTCCATGTCGAGCGGAGAGATGACCTGCCGATGAATGATCGCCTGTTTGATGTTCGGCGCATGCTCGGAAAGAATTTCTATGCATCGGTCGGCGAAACTTTCCTTGATCGAATCCCAGTCCCCATCGCGCAGATGATAAGGCGCGTACTGCACGAACATCGACATGATGTGTTTTCCCGGCGGCGCTATCGAATCGTCGTAAGCCGTCGGAATGGTTATCTCAAGCATAGGATTTGAGGACGGGCGACCTGCCGCCGCGTCTTCCCACGCGCGATCCATGTAATCCATCGAAGGGCAGATGTGAATCGTCGTCTTGTGTTGAGGCGCGAGAGTCGCGCCCGGAAGCGCGCTGAAATCGGGCAGAGCGTCGAGCGCGAGATTGATTTTGACGACCGAGCCATTGATGCGAATCTTTTCGACTTCACGGCGAAAATCCGGTTCGAGCGCGTCGGGGTCTACGAGTTTCAAGAAAGTGATTTTCGGATCGGCATTCGATATGACCGCGCGGGCGTGAATCTCTTCGCCGTCGGCGAGCGCAACTCCATAAGCTCGATTGCCACGCGCAAGTATCTGTTTGACTTCCGAATCGGTTCTTATCTGCGCGCCGTGGGACTGAGCCGACAGAGCTATCGACTGACTGATCGCGCCCATCCCTCCGCGCACGAATCCCCACAGGCCGCGAGTGCCGGTCGCTCCGCCCATCACGTGATGAAGCATGATGTAAGCCGTGCCGGGAGTCGAAGGGCCGCCGTTCGTGCCTATGACTCCATCGGTCGCAAGCGTGGCTTTGATCTGATCAGACTCGAATCGCTCATCGAGATAATCTCTCACGCTCCCGGTCATTATTCTGATCAGGTGAACGAGATCGGGATCGCGAAAACGAATCGCTTCAAGCCCGAATCGCGCAAGACCGATCATGTCTTTCAAGCGACGACGAACGATGTTGGGCGGAGTCGTCATCAAGAGCTTTTCAACCCATTCGCTGAGTCGCACCAAATCATGCTCGAACTGCGGATAGATGGCCGCGTCGCGCTTTGAAAACTTTTCCAGTTCGCGCTGAGTCGCGGCCATGTCCTGATGAAAAAAGAGGTGTCTTCCGTCTGGAAAGACGGTGAAGAAGGCCGGGTCTTTGGGGTAGAGATGAAAACCGAATCGCTCAAGCTCAAGCTCGCGAATGATGCGCGGCTGAAGCAGGCTGCAAAGGTAAGAGAGAGTCGACACTTTGTATCCCGGCCATGTTTCTTCGGTCACGCACGCGCCGCCCGGAACCCCGCGGCGTTCGAGTACGACGACGGAGAGACCTGCGCGAGCGAGGTAAGCGGCGGTGACCAATCCGTTATGCCCTCCGCCGATTATGATTGCGTCATATGATTTAGTCACTGGTTGAAAATCTCCCGATCTGAACAGGTGACAGGGAACAGGTGACAGGTTACAGATATTGGGCGAGTGATAAAGAACATGCTTATCTCTTCGCCCTGTTCCCTGTCACCTGTCACCTATAACCTTCTTATGAGTACGTATCCATATTTCATCGACCGCGCCCTCTTTGAGCATCTTCGTTATGTAGACGATCTGCCCGGTGTGAGTGGCCAGATGAATCGATATGTTGAAGATCAGATTGAAGACGGTCGGATTGTAGCCAGTCTCGGAAGTCGCCGCGGTGAAGCGCGAAGTGTCGAATGAGTCCAGAATCGCGGCGGCCTGCGCGATAGTTTCGTTGAAAATTTCGAGCAGGCGTTCTTTCGCTACGGGGCCGCGCTCGGCGAATTCAGCCGGACGGTTGCGCGTGTATTCGATCCCGCCAATTTCGCGCGAGAGATAATGGCGCATCGAGCCTGAGAGATGAATGACGAGATTTCCGACCGAATTGCTCGTTTCGTTCGGTCTCCACCACAGTTGTTCTTCGCTGAGTTCTTCGATGCACGAGCGAATCTGTTCGGGCAGTATTCGAGTGATGCGGCTACTGACAGCTTCGAGTGCGATTGCGTCGAGTTGCATAAATCTCCTTCGAAAAGTCTGAAGTCGAGAGTCTGGAGTCAGAGACCGGAATTCAGAAGGCAGGAGCCAGAATGAGCCCACTGCTCACCGCCCACTGCCCACTGTCAGTGACAGTATCAACGACACCTGTGAAAAATTCGATGTCACGACGAAGTCAGAGATTCTAAATCATTCCGCAGGAGATTGGTACACCGATGCGGCTTTTGATTTTTCGGGCAGCAAAACGCGCGCAACTGTGTTTGAGGTTTATTGCTTGAAGGTTCTTTCGATCTTCGATGTCTTCAACATATTCTGGGCAACTGCTCGCCAGCCAGCATATCGACTATGCGAGCGCCGCCAAACGCGGTCTGCATCGCGACTATGCCTTCGGGTTCGGCTTTCACCTCGCCGATGATGCAGGCGTTGTGGCCATAGCGACTCTTCTTCATCCGCGCGAGTAAAGGTTCGGCGATCTCTTCGGCCACTATCGCCACGAGTTTGCCTTCGTTGGCGACATAGAGCGGATCGAGACCGAGAATCTCGCACGCTCCATGAACTTCTTCCCGAACAGGAAAGCGGTTTTCGTAAATCTGTATGCAGACCTCCGACGCAAGAGCTATTTCATTAAGTGTGGTCGCCACGCCGCCGCGCGTCGGATCGCGCAGGCAATGAATCGCATCCACGCTGGCGACCGACGCGGCCTCTTCGAGCATGCCCTCCACCAGACGGTTGAGCGGCGCAGTGTCGCTTTGGATTTCAGTTTCAAGCTCGCCTCGCGCAATCATGATCGTCGTGCCGTGATCGCCAATCGTGCCGCTCAATATAACTTTGTCGCCTGTGCTGGCGCGAGTGGCTGAAATCTGCGCGGGCCATTCGATTATTCCTATCCCTGCCGTGTTGATGAATACCTTATCCGCGCTCCCTTTCTCTACGACCTTCGTATCGCCTGTGACTATCTGGACTCCGGCTTCAGTGGCGGCAGCGCGCATCGAATGGAGTATCCGCTTCAAATCCTCGACAGCGAATCCTTCCTCTATGATAAAACCCGCTGAGAGGTAAAGAGGTCGCGCGCCGCTCATCGCAAGATCATTGACCGTACCGTTGACCGCCAGATGCCCGATGTCGCCTCCGGGAAAAAATATCGGATCGACGACGAATGAATCAGTCGTGAAAGCGAGCCTCGTCGAGCCGACCTCGAACACGGCCTGATCTTCCATCATCTCCAGCAGAGGATTCTTCAGGTATTCGAGGAACAACCCTTCCACAAGTTCATGCATGGCTTTGCCGCCGCTGCCGTGAGCCAGCGTGATATGAGTGTCTTTTATTTTCGTCTTTCTTCGCCTCGCCCGCTCGACTCGCTCGAACAGGGGCGAAGCGGTAAATTCTTCAGCCATATTCTAATCTCACCGCAATGAATTGATGGCCGCGCGCTCGGCCACCTTCGACAGCCGCCCGAAATTATAATAAGCCGCGCACGCGCCTTCGGATGAAACCATGCACGATCCTATGGGAGTTTCAGGCGTGCAGGCTGTGCCGAAGACTTTGCACTCCCAGGGCTTCTTGACGCCTTTGAGAATTTCGCCGCACTGACAGGCTTTCGGGTCTGCTATCCGCAAACCCGGCACGCGGAATTTAAGCTCTGCATCGAACGCGGCATACCGGGGGCTGATCTTCATGCCGCTGCGCGCTATCGATCCCAATCCTCGCCACTCGAAATAATCGCGCGGCTCGAAAACGTCAAAGATCGCCTCCATCGCTTTCTGATTGCCGTCGCGCAAAACCACGCGCGAATATTGATTCTCCACCTCGGCGCGTCCTTCGATTATCTGCCTGACGATCATATAAACCGACTGCAAAACGTCGAGCGGCTCGAAGCCTGAAACGACGAGAGGCTTGCCATAATCTTTCGCGACGAAATCATAACAGCGCGTGCCGATCACCGTGCTGACGTGGCCCGGCCCGACGAATCCATCGAGTTTGAGATCGGGCGAATCGAGCATCGCTTTGAGCGCGGGTATGATCATTATGTGATTGCAAAAGACGCTGAAGTTTTCCACTCCGTCTTTCGCCGCTTGCCGTATGGTCATAGCCGTAGAGGGCGCGGTGGTTTCAAATCCGAGCGCGAGGAATACCACACTGCGGTCCGTGTTCTTCTTTGCGATCTTGAGCGCGTCGAGCGGCGAATAAACCATTCGCACGTCGGCCCCGGCGGCTTTCGCTGACAGCAGATTGGTCTTCGATCCCGGCACTCGCATCATATCGCCGAAGGTCGTGAAGATGACGCCCGACTGCAACGCTATCGAGATAGAATCATCGACGCGACCGAGCGGGATCACGCACACCGGGCAGCCCGGCCCATGAATCATCTCGATGTTTGGCGGCAGCAAATCCTCGATGCCATATTTGAAGATCGTATGCGTATGACCTCCGCACACTTCCATAAGCTTGAGAGGCGCGTCGGTCATCTGCGCGATCTGACAGGTGAGTTTTTGCGCCAGTCCCGCCTGTCGGTATTCGTCTATGAATTTCATGCCACTCTCCTCGTCTCACCCTTCGAGCAGCGAGCGGTGTTGTAAGAAGGTATGAACCATGTCCCACATAATGTGATAAAGCGCGACGTGAGTTTCCTGTATCCGATGGATGCTCGACGTGGGAACCGTCAGGCAGAAATCCAGAAGCCCTTTCTCTCGCATCGCGCCGCCATCGTCTCCGGCAAAACCCACTGTGATGATCTTCATCCGGCGCGCAGTTTCAAAAGCGTGGATGAGGTTTTCGGAATTCCCGCTCGTCGAAATCCCCAACACTATATCGCCCTCGACGCCCAAAGCGATTATCTGCCTTGCGAACACGTCGGCGAACCCTACATCGTTGGCCACTGCCGTCACCATCGCCGTGTCGTTGTTCAGACAGATTGCTGGCAATGCTTTTCGGCCAACTGTTATGGGGTGCATAAACTCGACGGCGATGTGCTGCGCATCGGTCGATGATCCTCCGTTGCCGCATACCATCATTTTGCGACCGCGATGAAAAGCCTTCGCCATACAAAGCGACGCCTGAAGAATCGCGTCTTTGTTGTCTTCAAAGAAGCGACTCTTCACCTCCGCGCTCTCTCTCGCTTTCTCCGTAAGTGAAAAGCGCAACTCTTCGATCAACTCCTGCGACTCGCGATCCGATTCGTGCAGGAACGGATAAAAAGCGCGGGAGAAATCATCAACTGTTTTTGCCATGTCACCCCGCTACTGTAGAGAACTTTTGAACTGATCGATTTCCTCATCGAGCGAATCCAGATCGCGAAGAAGTCTGAGCGTCTCTTCTGCTTCTTTCTCATCAACCTTGCTCATTGCAAATCCAACGTGGATCAAAACATAATCGCCGACCTCGACATCTCCTCTTTCAAGCATGCCGATATTGATGTTGCGCCTGACGCCGCCAACTTCGACTTTGGCTATCTGGTTTTCTTCGTCAACTATCTCAACGATCTTTCCCGGTATCGCCAGACACATATCAAATCCTCCCTGCCGCGAGTCGCGCAGCGGCGACCGCAGCCTGACCGAGCGAGATGCCTCCGTCGTTTGTCGGCACGCGATTGTGAGTGAACACTTCGAACCCATCGCTTTCGAGCATCTGACAGGTTTTTTCAAGAAGAAACATATTCTGAAAAACGCCGCCTGATAAAACCACGCGCCGAAGCCTCCGCTCATCTCTCGCTTCTCGCGCGACCCTTTGAATCAGACCGGCCACGCCGATGTGAAATTTTGCTGAAACCGTTTGCGTCGAAACGCCGTCGAGCATGTCTTCCACCGCGCGCCGTATCACCGATTCCGCCTTGATGATACTCCCATCTTCAGCCGTCTCGAAGTCGTACCCTTGCGCGCAGCTTCGATCAGCCATCGCCTCAAGCTCGATTGCAGCCTGCCCTTCATAATTGATCGCGCCTCTCAATCCGATCAGACTCGCCACGGCGTCAAACAGCCTGCCCATGCTCGAAGTCTCAGGGCTGTTGGTGTTCGTCTCGATCATGCTGCGAAGCGCCGACCATGCCCGACGGTCGAGTTTATGGACGAAGGGCATATCGAGGTTCAGGAACTCATCTCCAAACGCTTGATGCAGGTAAACGGCGGCCATGCGCCACGGTTCGCGTATGGCCTTTGCGCCTCCGGGCATCGATATGTAATCGAGATGCGCGATGCGCTCGGCTTCGAGAAAATCCGCCACGAAAAACTCGCCGCCCCAGAATCGGCCATCAGAGCCGAATCCAAGTCCATCCATCGCCACGCCTATGACCTCGCCTTCGAGCCGGTTGTCAGCCATGCAGCTTGCGATGTGCGCGTGATGATGCTGAACGCCGACCTTAATCTCGGTTTCATCGAGCGACAGGGCGTACTTCGTCGATAGGTATTCAGGGTGCAGATCATAAGCGACGGCTTCGGGTCGAAGATTGAAGAGGCGTTTGAAATGCTCGATGCCCTCCTTGTAGGCGTGAAGCGTCTCAAGGTTTTCAAGGTCGCCGATGTGATGGCTCACGAAGGCGTAGTTTTCGTGCGTGAGGCAAAAAGTGTTCTTGAGTTCAGCGCCGCAGGCAAGGATATCAACGTCGCAGGCGAGATCGATTTTGACGGGAGCGGGAGCATAACCGCGCGAGCGTCGCAGTATCATCTCCCTGTCATTGAACACGCGGGCGACTGAATCATCCGCGCGAATGTGGATGCGTCGGTCGTGAAGCAGGAAATAATCGGCGATGTTTTTCAACCGCTCGATGGCGTCCGAATCCTGATAGCAAATCGGCTCATCGGAAACATTGCCGCTCGTCATCACAATCGGGCGATCAAGGTTTTCCAGAAGCAGATGGTGCAGCGGCGAGTAGGCAAGCATGAAGCCGAAAGCGTTTACGCCCGGAGCGACCGCGTCGGGTATTGGCGAATCAGGCTTTTTTTCGAGCAGCACGATGGGGCGGCGTTTGGATGAAAGCAATTCCTCTTCAACGCCTGATACGATGCAATGATGTTTTACGACATCGAGCGAAGCCGTCATCATAGCGAAGGGTTTATCTTCTCTGTATTTTCTTCGCCTCAATCGCTCGACCGCATCCCTGTTCAACGCATCGCAGGCGAGATGAAATCCTCCGATGCCTTTGATGGCGATTATGTTTCCGCTGGCGACGAGCGCGCGAGCGCGGCTGATGGCATCTTCTCCATGTGCAGCATAGAACGCGACCTTGCGCCCGTCCGCATCCGCGAGATACACCCGCGGGCCGCAGCGACGGCAGGCTGTCGGTTCTGCATGAAAGCGGCGGTCGAGCGGATTCTCGTATTCCGACCGGCACATATCGCACATCGGAAAATCGCGCATCGTCGTATTGGCGCGGTCATAAGGCACGTCTTCGATTATCGTCAGGCGAGGGCCGCAGTTCGTGCAGTTGATGAAAGGATAGCGATAACGCCGATCAGAAGGGTCGAGCATTTCTCGGAGACAGTCTTTGCAGGTGGCTATGTCGGCGGAGAGGGGAGTGAACTTCTCTCCGTCCATAGAGCTTTCGACGATGCGAAAATCATTGTAATGCGCGGGAGCGGGTTGGATGATGCGTTCGACCGATTCGATCATAGAGAGCGGCGGCGGATTGGATTCGACCTCGGCGATGAATTGCTCGATAGCGAATGATTCGCCCTCGACATCTATCAGCACGCCCGTCGCGTTGTTGAACACGCGGCCTTTGAGCGAGAGCCGAAGGGCTTCAGAGAAAACGAACGGGCGAAACCCCACGCCCTGAACTATGCCCCGCACCAGTATGTGAATCCGCGTAGACATAGCCCTTCATCCGTCCTCTTTGCGAGCCGCTATGTCGAACGAGAGCTTCAACTCATCCCTGACCTTGATGGTTCCTCCCGCGGCGCTAACCAGCTTGATGCCGTAATCTGTTTGTCGCAGCGCAAGCTCGCCCTGCGCGCGAAGGCTTTCGGCAGCGACCCACGCCTGCGAGTCGAAAGAGCATTTGTTCACGACTCCGTGCAATAAGAGATCGCCCGTGATCCTTACTCTGTACTGGCCGTCATTGATTCTGTTTCCCGATATGGCGGTACTCTCGAAAATGATATCGGGGTATCGGGAAGTTTCAAGAACTTCTTCGCGCATGATGCGCTCGATTTCCTTTCGATCTTTATCGCTCACTTCATCGATCAATTCGAGTGAGGCGGCCTTGATCTTCAAACGCAGCGAAGCTCTTTCGAGAGTGTCAGGCGCGAACTCCGCATTGCCCGCGAAGTCGCGAATCGCTATCGTCGGATTGTGGGCAAATGCGGAAAGCATCCCCCCGGCAAATGCTCGCACGGTGAACCGGCTGAGATTAGTCTCTATTCGATATTTGACCGTTTCCAGGCTCATCGTTGCGTCCTGCTTTCAGTGAGAGTGATCAGAACCGTGCGCGGCGTGATCCTTGAGATGTTCCTCAAGTATCTCGTCAGCCGGAACCTCGCGCCTTCGGATCGTCAGCCCGTTTTCCAACTCGACCGCCTCTACGAGCAACTGATCGCCTGACGCGACTTCGACTTCGAATGCGAGGCAGCGCGGGCAATGAAACGGCGGTTGATCAACTTCGCTCTCCTCCCCGCACTGCCTGCACCGCAAACGCACCGCTATTTCCTCCATCTCGATTGCTGCATCAGCAGCAGGAGTGCCGTCGGCCACAAGCTGGAAGGAAAATTGAAGACTCTCCGGCACCACCATTTGCAGTCTGCCGACCTGCAAACTGATCCGGCGCACTTTCTCGCCTTCCGCCGCGTCGAGCACTACTGCCAGAATGCCTTCAGCCAGCGCCATCTCATGCATAAAGACTCCTTTCACGGCCCGCCAAAGCAGGCTTCGACATAAAGGGCGATTCGCTTTGTGGTCCTCGATCTACATCGATCTGAGTTTCAGGTAACGTTCGAGATCGGGAGCCGCTGCCTGCACCAGATCGGTCACGCCCAACTGACCGATGTACTTGCGTATGGCCGGATGCGACACGATCATCCCTGTGCCGACGACCAGCAGAGCCAGACCGCCGAATAAACATAATGTACCCTTCACGTCATAAGAATCATTAGAGCCATTGTTTTCCATGCTGGTTGATCTCCTTTTCTAAAAAGTATTGCTCACGGCATTGCGCTGTTCGACTATTTCAGCGACGAGCGATTCGATGAGCCGTATCGCTTCGACGACGGCTGATTGAACCGGCTCGCTCAACCCCATCTGCCCTTCTTCCGGGCCGAAAGAGGCAGGCTCGCATCCGACAAGCAGAATTCGCTTGAACTCTCCGCCCATCGACTTGACCATACAAAGCACCTTCATCGGATTCATCCCGTGCGTCTCGACCATCATTTGTTGAGCATCAAGCCCTTCAAGCTCATCGAGGTCAGGTTCGATTGTGTAAAGCGTACCCGGCTCTCCGCCTCGCGGAGTTGCATCGACGAAGATAGTAACCTCGTAACCGTCGAGCAGGGCGTATGCCAGATCGAATCCGCGAATGCCGAAGTCTACGACCCGGACTTCATCAGGCAGACGGCAGTTAGCTAAACCTTTTGCCACTTCGCAGCCGAAGCCGTCATCTCCGAGAAAGATGTTGCCAATGCAGGCGACGAGGATCGGAGGATTGCTCATTCCATATCTCCTTGCGCTTCTCCCGGCAGCAGCGGCTCCACTTCTTCGGGAGAGAAGAAAAAGCGATGGCCGGGCTGACGCAGCAATCCCATATCGCGCCCCGGATCGTCGTCGACTATGACTGCGAGGTGAACATTATCCTCATAGTCCTGCTCCATCGATTCGATGAAGGCGACGCGGCCCGCAAGAGCCAGATCGAGTATGTCGCCGCCGCTTCGTGGCCGCAGCCGCACGCGGTCGCCCCGTCTGATTTCGACTCCCAGCACCGAGATGCTTTCGACCGGGGTTCTTTCTTCGAGGAGTTGCCATTCCCATTCGTTCATCGCTCGTCCTCATGTGCGGGCCTGAGACCGCGTACCGTGCCGTGAAGTTTCATCAGTCGTTCGACGGGAAGCGATTCTGTTCTTTCGAGTAAGCGGCGGGCGCGTTCGTCGACTGCGCGCATCTCGCGCTTCTCTTCATCGGTCAACGTAAGGATGCGAAGAGTGAGTATTTCGTCAATCTCCGTAGAGTCGAACAATTCGCCCGCGCTTTCAGGCGCGATCTGCGGATAGTCGTAAAGTATTATGGGCGAAGAAAGCATCGCGTCGCGCTCTCCCGCCTCTCCGACCAGAACCGGCCACGTCCCCGCATTGCGGCAGGATGAGGCTGCCTCGCGCAACCCCACGGGCGGGTCGAGCAGCGAGACGAATTCGCCCGCGCGAATGCTCAGAATCGTGTGCGTCGAAACGAAAGAACGCATCAGAGCCTCGTCGCGGCTGCGCAGATTTTCATCCGCAATCGGCGTCAGATTCAATATGCGAACAGTGACCCTAAACGACTGAGCATCAGCCCGCTTTGCAGATACTTCAACCGTACCTTCGATGAATTCCTGCCTGCGGGCGATCACTCCGACGATCTGGCCCGTTTCATCACGCAACGGTTCCATCTCGCGATTTGCCGAAAAACCGAATGCGTGCTTCACGGGATTCGTGATGATCTCTTTCAGATCGATGCGCGAAACGTAAACGTCTCTCTCGACCGCTTCCTGCCAGCTTTGAAATATCCGGCTGTCGATTGAGAGCGACTCGACTCTCCTGTAGCTCGTTTCCCCCTTAGGCTCAATCTCAAGCTCTCCCACCTCGCGCTCGACGAGGTGCAGGAACCGAACCCTCACATCCACAACCGCGTCATCGCCAGTGGCTAAACACTCGGTCTGCATCGTCCAGGCATCGACCGATTCCGCAGCGTGACTCTGCAAGAGGCTGAATACCTGCGGATAGAGCGCGCCGAAATTCCATCGCTGTCGATTCTTGACCGCCGACGCGCGGTAAGGGTAGAGCAGGTAGCCCTCGTACAGCACGGCATTGGCTATGTCTTCGACGAGTGCGGGATTCATCAGCTTATCTTCCCCTCAGAAATTGTGACGCAACCTAACAGGTTGCGCTACTGCTCGATGGTCTGTGCGCGTTCTTCGCTATCCGGAAGTATGCTTTCGAGAGTCTGCTCCCACGTCGGAAGCCCCCGGCTCACCTTGTAACGATAGAGCCGGTCGAATATGTCTCTGCGCAAACAAAGCCACGCGCTGTTGGGATAATAGATATCCATCATCTCTTTCCAGACGCGCACAGGCAGCCTGAAGCGAGCCTCTTTCTCCCACGAAATCTGCGAGACCTGCAAAGCCCCATCCTCGGCTTCATAAAAAACGGTGCCGCTGAAGAGCAGAGCCAGCGGCACTTCGCCGTCGTCAAGTCCGGCGAAATATTTCGTAGCCGCCACATTGAAATCGAATGTGCATGGCACCTGAAGATCGACCATCGCGCTGCCGGTAAAAGGCTGAACCACCGCGTTTGCGTGCGTCCACAGCATATTGCGCAAAGTCTCGCTCCATCTGTGAGGCTCGCCGAAAAGATCGAGCAGTCGCTCCTGATCCTTATCGCTGTAATTGCGGCGCGTCACTTCCATCTGAATCTGACATCTCAGCATGACGTTATGCACAGGCTCGTCTGCATTCTGATTCGTGACCCTCAGCTTGAACACAAGCAGGGGCGCTGCGGCGAAGGGAAGGACTTCGACTTTTTCAACCTCGAAATTCAGGTCAGGCATGAGAAGCCTCTCGTATCGGATTGGAGCGTCGCTTGAGGTCGGCAAAGAATCGTGTTATCTCTTCCCATACTTCCGTTCCGCCTGACAACCCGCGCCAACGGGCGCGTATCAGCCCGACGAGTTTGTAGCACTCATCAATCGGCGCGATATAGTATTCCGATTCGACCTGCCCGCGATCTCTGCCCGCGCGATTCACGAGCAGAGCTTCGACATCCGGCTCCATGTTTTTCAGCAATCGATTGTCCCTGATGATTTCCTGCCAGGACTCGAGACCGAGAAGCGACTCCATCGGCCCGGCAGGGCTTGGATAAAGCGCGATCACTCGATTGTCCGGCGTGCTGTTGAAAAAAAAAGCGAGGCGAATCGGTATCATCAGGCTGTCCCACTGAGCGTCCGTAATCTGAAAGTCGGCGAGCGACAGGATGCGCCGGGGAACACGACGGTATTTCGCCTCGCCCTGACTGCCGAAGAGGATCGCGCAGGCATCGCAGGCGCAAATAAGTTTCCGGCTCGACGGCTCGATCAGGTGCTGGTGATCGGCTGCAAGATCGGCGCTGCACATCTCGCAGATTTCCACCATCGCTCTTTCGCGAATGAACTGACGAAGAGTCGCGAAAGAATTATTGCGCTTCGAACGTGTTGAATCCATATTCATTGGCGTCTTTAGACGGCTTCGGCTATGTGCTTCGCGCCGCCGTTTTTGAGCGATGATTTCAACTGCACCAAACCTGATTGAGCGGGCTGCGATGCTTCGATCTGAAGCGCAGCCATATCGGGAGCCGCATCATAGAGAGCCTCTTCAACCGCAGTCCTCAACGCCTGAGGCGACGAGGAGCAACCCCGGCCTGCTTCAATCCTGAGCCGCACCACCCCATCCGTAATGCCGAGCAACTCCACGCTGCCGCCCTGCGAACGCACGAACGGGCGCACTTTTTCCAGAGCCGCCGCAACTCGCGCTTCAAGGTCGAGCGGGTGAAGGCTGTAGAGCAGCAGCAGGCTCGAAACCAGATCATCGCTGGCAAAGCTTTCAATGATCCTTCGGCCCTCGTCTCCCGCGTCGAAAGCTATGCTCATCATCCGCTCAAGGCCAGCGCCGTGAAGATCCATAATCGATTGGAAAAGTTCAAGGGCGATTGCTCGCGCGTTCGCATCCGTCAGCGTTTCGATCCTGCGAACCAGCCCTTCGATTCTTTGAACTCGTTGCTGAAATTCGTTGTCTTCAATCATATTTCAAGTGATGAGTGATGAGTCGGTCTTTGCTCATCACTCAAAGAGTGTTTGGAAATTGCCTTTTGCCGCGAAGCGGCTCGAAGAAGGTAGCCAGAGGTGAAGCATAGGGAACAGGTGACAGGTGACAGGTGACAGAGAGTTCCTCCCTGTTCCCTGTCCCCTCTTCCCTATAACCTGCTTGCACGTCTGGCTACCTTCTCAGCGCGCCTCCGGCGCAAGGTCCGAATTTCAAACACGATCTCATATCCTACTTCACCATTCCGAACATCGGCGAGTGGCGGGTTTCCAGCACCTTGCCGTTGCCCAGATACATATGCACGCCGCAGGGAAGGCACGGATCGAAACTCCGAACAGCGCGCATGATGTCTATGCCTTTGAATTTGTCAGGCCCGTTCTCTTCGAAGATGGGCGTGTTCTGCACCGCGTCTTCATACGGGCCGGGTGTGCCGTATATGTCGCGCGGGTTGGCGTTCCACGGAGTCGGCGGATAAGGATGATAGTTGGCTATCTTGCCGTCGCGAATGACTACGTGGTGCGACAGCACGCCGCGCACGGCTTCGTGAAAGCCGCATCCTATCGCTTCATCCGGCACCTTGAAATCATTCCACGTTCTGGTGCGACCCGCGTGCAATTCGGCCATCGCTTTTTCGATGAAGTGCAGGGCCGAAGCCGCCGCGTAAGCCTGAAAATATGTGCGGGCGCGATCTCGCTCGATGGCGTTGCTCCACTTGGGAATCTTCCATTCGAATTCGACTTCGGGCATCGAGACAGTTTTCGGCAGGTATATCTTGACGCTCTGGCCTGTCGCCTTGACATATCCGTTGTCGACTTTGCCCGCAAGCGCCGTCGCCCAGAACCGCGCGATGGGGCCGCCGCCCGTATCGAGCGCCAGATGATCGCCCGTGCGCTCATCCAGCCAGCGAGGCGACATCACCCAGGTGTACTTGTCATCGAAATCGCGCTTCTGCGGTCGCGGCACGGTGGTCTGATTCCACGGATGTCGCTGATCTACCGTGTTCCCCAGCGGGTCTTTTCGAACGAATGTCTCGCCGCTTTCCCAGTCGTCATAGTACGAACTGCCCAGCAGTATGCGAATGCCCAGATTGATTTTCACCAGATCGGTAGTGACCAACTCGCCATCGACGACCACGCCCGGAGTGACGAACATCTTGTTTCCCCATTCGGTCATATTCTCGTAGGTGTAGTCGCAAACGGCAGGATCGTTGAACGATCCCCAGCATCCGAGCAGCACGCGCCGTCGCCCCACTTCTTCATAACCGGGCAGGGCTTCGTAGAAGAAATCGAAAAGATCGTCATGCAGAGGCACGACTTTTTTCATGAACTCGCAGTACTTCATCAGCCTGACGAGATAATCGGTGAAGAGTTGTATGGTAGGCACAGTCCCCACTCCGCCGGGATAAAGAGTCGAAGGATGAACGTGGCGGCCCTCCATCAGACAGAACATCTCGCGCGTGTAACGGCTGACGTGCAGAGTCTCGCGGTAGAACTCTCCTGAAAAGGGATTGAGCGCGGTCATGATGTCCGAGATTTTTTTGTAGCCGTGCAATCTGGCATTCGGCGCATCGGTCTTTTGCGCCTTCTCCCAGACGCCGGGGTTCGTCTCTTTGACCATCTGCTCGCAGAAATCCACGCCGACCAGATTATCCTGAAAGATGTTGTGATCGAACATGTACTCGGCTGCTTCGCCGAGGTTGACTATCCATTCGGCCAGCGCGGGCGGACGGACGCCGAAGGCCATGTTCTGAGCGTAAGTTGCGCACGTCGCGTGATTGTCGCCGCAGATGCCGCAGATTCGACTCGTGATGAAATGCGCATCGCGCGGGTCTTTGGCCTTCATGAAAATGCTATAGCCGCGAAAGATCGATGACGTGCTGTAGCATTCGGCGACCTGACGGTTTTCGAAATCGATCTTGGTATAGATGCCCAGGCTACCGACTATGCGGGTGATCGGGTCCCAGTTCATCTCGACCAGATTCTTTGACGCGGTTGGAGACTTTCCCTTTGGTTTGGTCTGTGTACTCATCGTGGTCGCTCCTTTCCTCAATAGGCTCTGGGCCGATAGCCGGTTGTCAGTTCACGACCTGCGTGCCGCCACTTGGGTTCTTTGTTTAGCGTCGCCTGTGTGAGGCTGCGCAGCGCGGTGATCGCCTTGCCGTAGATGCCGACTGCTGCCGAAGAGACTCTGGCTCCGGGCGGCTCGTCCATAAACGGCATGAACTTGTCCGGGAATCCCGGCATGGTACAACCTATGCAAATGCCTCCGACGTTGGGGCAGCCGCCTATTCCAGCCATCCAGCCGCGCTTTGGGACATTGCAATTGACCACCGGTCCCCAGCAGCCCAGCTTCACGATGCACTTGGGCGATCCGTATTCTGCCGCGAAATCGCCCTGCTCGTAATAACCGGCGCGGTCGCATCCTTCGTGAACGGTTTTGCCGAAAAGCCATGTGGGTCGCAACTGATCGTCGAGAGGAATCATAGGCGAGCGCCCCGTCGCCTGATAGAGCAGATAGAGCAGCGTCTCCATGATATTGTCGGGCTGAGTGGGGCATCCCGGCACGCACACTATCGGAATATCCGCTTTCGATTTCCATTTCCATCCGAGGTAGTCAGGAAGGCCCATCGCGCCCGTCGGGTTTCCTTCCATCGCATGAATCCCGCCGTAGGTCGCGCAAGTCCCGACCGCGACTACGGCCCACGCTTCGGGCGCGAGGCGATCAATCCATTCGCAAGTTGTGATGGGCTGACCTGTCGCTTTGTCTGTGCCGAACGCGGCCCAGTAGCCTTCCGTTTTGATCTGTTCGTTCGGGATCGATCCTTCGATTATGAGAATGAAGGGGTCGAGTTTGCCTTCTTCAGCGAGGTAGAAAAAATTCATGAAATCGTCTCCGACTTCATAAGCGAGCAGCGGATTGTGAAGCCTGACTTTGGGAATCCATGGCAAGGCTCCGAGCACGATATCCTCTATGCTCGGTTGAGTCGCTGCCGTCATGGCGATTGTTTCGCCGTCGCAGCCGAGTCCGGCAGTGATCCAGAGAATATCGATCTCCCTGATGGGCTGAAAAGAGTGGTCTTTGCTTTCCCGTCCGGCTATTGCATCCGCCATCCTGAGTTTTCCTCTTCTCTCTGAGTATGGTCTCGGATTCAACTTTTCACGCAGCGGTTCTCATGTTGAGTGCTGACGCTTGAAGTAAACTCATGCCGCCCGCCAAGACATTAAGCCTGAACCGTTCGAGGCGTCAAGATTCTGACGCGCCGAGAAATCTTTCCATCGCTTCACGATGCGCCATACAGTCGTCAGAGGAGAGCTTTTGGATAATGGCCATCGATTTCGCTTTTTCCGACGATTATTGCCCCACGTTGCCGCAAATATTCTTGATTGAATAAAGCGGGCCGTGATAAATTTTTGAGTCCAGTAATTTTAGCTGGATTGGGGGTTGGCTGACCGGACTTAGGGCGGAAGCAGGCGATTGAAACGGCAATAAGAGAACCGGCGTTTGAATGGTGAGTAAAACGTCGGCTTGCATAAAAACAGAGATAAACCAGGCAAGACTTATTTACCGCCCAGGCTATCCGCAAGCCCCGTTGCCCTGCCTCTATAGAATCTCTTGCTCTGCTCGCTCTGTGGTTTTTGTGAGTTGATAGCCGCTGTGCTTGAAGCACTCTCACCGCGCCTCAAGCGATCTCAGACAATATATGTTAGTGGGTCTTACGGGGTTGGTATATGCAGATGCAGGAAGATTCATTGCCGGTTTCGATTTTTGAAGCGGTCATACGTCTGCACGATTCTCTCGATGCGGGGGATGTCGTATCTGAAACGATGAAACTGCTGCCGCGCCTCGTCGTCGCCGACGCCTGGGCTTTCTATCTGAAAGCGGAAAAGGCCACTCGGCTCGAATTAGTTCGCGTCATCAACGCCGGGTTCGGGCGCGTCAATCCGATGATCGATATCGTCGGCAACGAGACTCCTCTCGCCCGCGCCGTCATCGAGAACAAGATCATTCAGGCGCGCACGTCGGGCGAATCCGCAGAAGGAGTGAGCGTGTTGTGCGTTCCTCTCATTGTCGGGCATAGGTTGATAGGAGCGATTCAGGCGGCGCGAGCGGGACAGGATTTTACAGCCGTCGAGGTTCGACTCATCGAGATTGTCGCAATCTCGATTGCGCGTGCGCTCGCAAACGCGATGGATTATCACAGCGCCACCAGACAATCTCTCGTGGATGATCTCACGCGGCTCTACAACGTGCGCTATCTTTACCGCATGCTCGAAAACGAGATTCGTCGCGCCGGTCGCTACGGCTGGCCGCTTTCGGTCGTCTTCATGGATCTGGACGGATTCAAACAGGTCAACGATGCGCACGGCCATTGCGCCGGAAGTCATACTCTTTCGGAAGTCGCGCAGGTGATCTTGATGTCTGTCCGCGAAGTCGATTTCGTCTCGCGCTACGGGGGAGATGAGTTCGTCATAATGCTGCCGGAAACTCCTTCGCGCAAAGCCTGTGAGGTGGCCGAAAGAGTGCGCGCCAATATCAGCAGTCACAGCTTCGATGGAGGAGTCGGGGCCGATATCCGACTGACGGCGAGCTTCGGCGTGGCGAGCTTCCCTGAGCATGGGAGCGAGTCGGAAAAACTCATAGAACTGGCCGATGCTGCGATGTATCAGGCCAAACAGCGCCACAAAAACACGGTCAATGTGGCTGCATCCTGATAACACATCAACAGGCGCGACGAGCGTCTGGAGGAAACGAAGAACGCTTAAATGTGGAGAAACCTGTTCAACCCCTTCTCAAGCGATTTAGCGATTGATCTTGGAACAGCAAACACGCTCGTTTATGCCAAAGGGCGAGGCATCGTAGTCAGCGAGCCTTCCATAGTCGCAATCAACAAACTGACTAACAAAGTCGAAGCCGTAGGCAAAGAGGCCAAAGAGATGCTTGGCCGCACGCCGGGCAACATCATAGCCATCCGTCCCATGAAAGACGGCGTGATAGCCGACTTCGAAGTGACTGAAAAGATGCTTCAGTACTTCATCCGAAAGGCGCACAACGGTCGCACATGGGTTTCGCCCCGCGTAGTCATAGGCGTACCGGGCGAGATAACTCAGGTCGAACGTCGAGCGGTCGAAGACGCCGCTTATCGCGCCAAAGCGTCGAAGGTTTATCTGGTGGCCGAAGCTATGGCCGCTGCAATCGGCGCGGGACTTCCCATCACGGAGCCTTACGGAAATATGATCGTCGATATAGGAGGAGGGACGACCGACATCGCCGTCATCTCGCTTTCAGGCATAGTCTATTCCCGCGCGGTTCGCGTCGCGGGCAATGAACTGGACGAATCGATCATTCAATACATCAAGCGCAAGTACAATCTCCTCATCGGCGAGCGCACCAGTGAGACGATCAAGATAGAACTTGGCTCGGCGTGGCCGCTCGATGAGCCTTTGCAGATGGAGATAAAGGGCCGCAACCTGATCGAAGGCGTCCCGCGCACGATCACCATTACGGATGAGGAAGTGCGCGAGGCTCTGGCTGATCCCATTGCGACGATCATCAACGCCGTCAGAGTCGCGCTCGAACGCACGCCGCCCGAACTTTCAGCCGACATAGCCGAGCGCGGAATAGTGCTGACGGGCGGAGGCGCGCTGCTCAAAGGCATCGACAAGCGATTGATGCACGAGACGGGCGTGCCTGTCTCACTGGCGGAAAACCCGCTGGCTTCAGTCGCACTGGGAACCGGAAAGATGCTCGCCGACTTCGATCTCCTGAGCCGCGTTAGCTGGGAAAACACGATTCTCCATCACGGAATCTGAGGCAGGTAACAGGTGACAGGGAACAGGGAACAGGGAAGAAAGACAAAAACTTCACCGCTGTTACCCGCCACCTGTCACCTGTCACCTGTCACCTGTCACCTATGAGCGCAAACCCTGCACAACAAAGATCGCACTGGCTGCTGGCTGCATTGCTGCTCGCGCAGATAGTGCTGATGTCGGCGAGCGCGCGGGATCATCAAAGCGGGCAATCAATGCTGAGGACGTGGATCATGACGCCGCTTTCGTTCGTCGCCAACCGCGCAGACCGCGTTTATTCGGCTGTGTCGGGCTGGATCGCAGGTTATGTCGCGCTGCGCGGGGTGAGGGAAGAAAACGCGCGGCTGCGCGAAGAAGTCGAACGACTGGCCGCCGAGCGCAACGAGGCCATCGAGCGCTCGACGCGCCTCGATCTTGTAGAGCGCGAACTCGGACTCTTGGCGCGACCGGCTTATCCCTCGATCACGGCCAATGTGGTTTCGCGCAAGCTTTCTATCTGGTCGCGCAGGCTCACGATTGATCGCGGGACTCTGGACGGAGTCAAAAAAGATATGCCGGTCGCTACCAACAGCGGAATAGTCGGGCGAGTCGTGAGCGTCGGGCCGAACTGGGCGCAGGTTCAGGTGATAACGGATAAGCTGGCGGGCGCGGGCGCGATGCTTCAAACTTCGCGCGCCATGGGCGAGATGCGCGGATTAGGCAATGATCGCTGCGAATTGAAAAGCATCTCTACCGCGCAGGAAGTCCAGATAGGCGAGGCGATCATCACAACGGGCCTTGATCGAATTTACCCTAAGGGATTGTTGATAGGAACGGTCGAACAGGTCGAGAGCGATCCCAATTCGCCGTCACTGAGGATCATCATCATCCCGTCGGCCAGTGTTGATCGCGTGGAACACGTTTTAGTGCTTATGGTCGAAGAGCAGGACTTGGGTTCGGAAGAAGCGGATAAGAGCAGCATGGGTTCGAGGTGAGCAGACAGCAAAGTGCAAACACTAAAGATCGCTCTTACAATTTTCATCGCGTTACTGGTGGAGATGCTGCTCTCGAAGAGGCTGTGGTTCTTTCAATATCTCGATCTGCCCCTGCTCATCACGGTTTATTTCTCCCTTCAGCGCGCGCCCGTTCTGGGGATGATTACCGGGGCGGCGGCAGGCGTTGCGGGCGATGCCGTAGACGGCGGGGTGCTTGGCACTGGCGGATTCGCAAAAACCCTGCTCGGTTATATCATAGCCGTGTTGTCGATCAAGTTTCCGCTTCAGAACCCGCTCGCTCGGCTTGCAGTCGTTGCAGTAGCGTCAACCGTGAGTACGATCATTTACGTCGGGCTGAACCTTATGCTTGACAGAGAGATTTCCTATATCTCTAACTGGATCGAGTTCAGCAGGGTTCTGGGATGGAAGACGCTGGCCGACACTCTTGGATCGATCCCGGTGTTTTTCATCCTTGATCGCGCATTTCCTGACCAGCCTGCCGCTTCGCGGATGGCTATAAAGAAGAGGTTCTATGAGTAATCAGAGCCTGAAAGAAGAGTCCTTCGATTTCGATCTGAGATTGAAAGGCATACTCATCGTCACAATAGGGATTTTCGTCATACTCGGAATCCGTTTCTACTTTCTTCAGGTCGCCCGACATCACGATTTTCAGCAGCGGGCCGAGAACAATCGTATCCGCGAAATCCCCATACTCGCGCCGCGCGGCGCGATATACGACCGCAACGGCAAAACGCTCGTCGATAACACGCCTGCCTACAACGTAGTGGTTTACCCGGATGCGGTGAAGGATTTCGCTCAGACCATCGATGCGCTCGTGCGGTATTTCGGAGTCGACCGCGAGCAGATAACCGCAGAACTCCACAACACACGCCGGTCGAAGTCTCTTCCCATACTCGTCAAGCAGAATGCGAATGAAGCCGACCGTGCATGGGTGGCCGCTCACGGTCTCGATTACTCGGAAATAAACATCGAGCTTCAGCCTCAACGCCGCTACCCCCACGGCAAACTCGCCGCGCATGTGCTGGGCTATATCGGTGAGATAAGCCCCAGACAACTCGAAGACCCCCGGTATGCCGATGCGGGGTACAAACCGGGCGACATCATAGGGCTTTCCGGGATCGAGGCTTATTATGACAAAGAGCTTCGCGGCGAAAACGGAATGAAGCGCGTCATCGTAGACAGCCGCGGCGTCCCTCTCGAAACGCTCCAAGAGATTCCTCCCAAAAAAGGGCGCGACATCTTCACCACGCTCGATATAGATATTCAACAGGTCGCCGAAGAGACTTTCGACAACGCGGGTCAGCGCGGCGTAGCCATTGCGATGAATCCGCAAAACGGCGAGATACTGGCCCTCTCCTCGCGCCCCGCCTACGACCCCAATATCTTCGCGCAGAACGTCATTTCGGCAGGAGAAAAACGCGCCGAAGTGCGTGCGCTCATCCGAGACCCTGAACATCCGCTCTACAACAACGCCATTCAGGGGCGCTATCCTACCGGGTCTACATGGAAACTGCTGATGGCGGCAGCCGCGCTCGAAGAAGAGATCATCACGCCCAAGGAGTCGCGCATAGTCTGCGGCGGCGGAATTCAGATGGGCAATCGATTTGTCGGCTGCATGGGCAATCACGGCTCGCCCGCTATTCATCCGGCGATAGTGCATTCCTGCGACGGATATTTTTATCGGCTCGGATTGAAGATGGGCGTAGATAAGATGCACGAGTGGGTTGTGAAATTCGGAGCAGGCGGGCGAACAGGGATAGACCTGCCTCACGAAGTGAAAGGGTGGATACCCGACCGCGATTTCAAACGAAAGCTGAATCCGAAAGACCCGGAATGGAAAGATTTCGACACCGTGCTTGCTTCCATAGGGCAGGGAACGGTTGCCATAACGCCCATTGAATTGTTGCACTCCGTGTCGGGCATCATCGCAGAGGGACGCTACTCGACGCCTCATGTAATGAAGGAACTGCGCGACCCTGTGGAGCCATACAAGGATGAGATCGTTGAATTGAAATTATCGAAAGAGACCGTCGATATCGTGAGCTATGGCGCGTGGGGCGTGGTCAACGAAGGCGGGACGGCGGGCGGCCTGTTCCCGCGCGAACTCAACGTGGGAGGCAAGACCGGGACTGCTCAGGTGATAGCGAAAGAAAAAGTGCGTGGAAAAGAGCATCACGATCACGGATGGTTCATCTGCTTCGCGCCGCTTCACACTGACGAGAAGCCGGAACTCGCGGTGGTCGTCCTCACTCCGAACGGCGGATTCGGCGGCAAGGTGTCGGCTCCTAAAGCGAGGCAGATAGTCGGCGCTTATTATTCGAAGAAACTCAATCGCGCGATCATACCTGAAATGGCGGGCCGCTTCGGACTCGAATCACCTAAGGCGGAAATCTCGACCGCTGCTCAGCCCTCTGCGCCGACGGCTCGACAGTAAGTCTATGGAATCCTTCGATAGACTCGATAGACTCGATAGGTTAATATGCTGCTTGAATGAATCTGTGGATCACAGCCCCCTTCATGAGTAAACGGCGATGGTCGAACTGAAGCGAAGAACTTTGAGAGACATTGACTGGGCGCTTGTCGCGGCCCCGGTCGGGCTTACTCTTTTCGGCTGCCTCGGCATTTACAGCACCGCGCCCAGCCACGACTTCGTTAAAAAACAGATCATGTTTCTCGTCCTGGGGCTTGTCGTCGCTACGGTCGCGATGCTGACTGATTATAGAAAAGTCATCACCGAGATCGCGCCCTTCTTCTACGCGGCGACGCTCGTTTTGCTCCTGCTCGTCCTCTTCAAAGGCGAAGAGATCAACGGCAACAAAGCGTGGCTGAGAATTCCCGGACTGTTCGGGTTTCAGCCCTCAGAGCTTGCCAAGCTTTCGACCATACTTATGCTCGCGCGTTTCATGTCGCGTCCGCGCACAGGGTCGCTTTCCATAAAAGACATGGCCGTGATGGCGGCTATCGTCCTTCCTCCGGTCATACTCATCGCTCTCGGAAAAGACACAGGCACGATGCTCACATTCGGGGCGATACTGGGCGCGTTTTATTTTCTCGGCGGGCTGCGCAAAAGATGGCTCGTCGCAGGAGTGATCGCCGTCGGCGTCGGTTTGGTCGCCGTTTATCCGCACCTGAAGCCTTACCAGAAAGAGCGCATCATAGTCATCGTCGACCCCGAAAAAGCCGACCCGCGAGGCTATGGCTATCAGACCATTCAATCGATGGTGGCCGTAGGTTCGGGCGGCGTGATGGGGAAAGGCATTGGCGAAGGCACGCAGGGCAAACTCGGTTTTCTGCCCTACGCCTATTCTGATTTCATAGGCGCGGTCGTCGCCGAAGAAACCGGGTTCGTCGGCGTGCTGTTGATGATGACTTTGTACCTGACATTGATTTATCGATTGGTTCACACAGCCGAAGGCGCGCGAGACCGCGCAGGCTCGCTTATGGTGATGGGGCTGGTCGCGCTCATAACATTTCACATAGCCTGCAACCTCGGCATGGTCGTAGGTCTTATGCCGATTATGGGAATACCGCTCCCGCTGATGAGCGCGGGCGGGACGGCTGTAATAACGATTTTTGCGGGCGTGGGATTGGCGTTGAGCGTGAGACTCAAGAGATTCGTTAATTGAACTGGGGGCGCACGCATCCTGCGTGCTGGTTTTGCGCATTCGATGGATGAGTGAATCCTCAAGCCTTGCACGCTGGAAGCGTGCGCCCCCAGGCCACTGACTATGAACAACGCAGAAAAATACAAAGCGGCTCTCGACCCTATACTTCCGACCGTAGAAAAACCTGCTCGCTACACGGGCGGCGAATGGAACTCGATCCGCAAAAACGCGAAAGATATTCAAACGCGCATCGCGCTTTGCTTCCCCGACACCTATGAGATAGGCATGAGCCATCTCGGATTGAAAATTCTTTACCGCCTGCTCAATGATCGCGCCGATTGGTCAGCCGAGCGAGTCTATGCGCCATGGCCCGATATGGAATCGCGCCTGCGCCAGCACGATATTCCGCTCGTTTCGCTCGAAAGCTACACGCCGCTTTCGGATTTCGATGTCGTGGGATTTTCGCTTCAGTACGAACTGACTTACACCAATGTGCTGACGATGCTAGACCTCGGTCGCATCCCGCTTCGCACCAAGTATCGCTCGCTTGATGATCCTTTGGTCATCGCGGGCGGGCCTACGGTTTATTCTTCAGAGCCGATGGCCGACTTCATCGATGTATTCGTCATCGGTGACGGCGAAGAGACTTTTCCCGAACTCGTCAACTGTTACATCGAAGCCAGAGACGCGGGCCACTCGCGCGAAGAAGTTTTGCGCCGCGTGGCGAGCATCGAAGGCATGTACGTGCCTTCGCTTTACGCGACGAGTAGAAGCCCGCATCACGGTTTGCTCGTGGTTGATCGCCCTCGTGACCCGGCGATTCCTTTTCCCGTGCGCCGCCGTTACGTGGCCGATATCGATGCGTTTCCTTTTCCGTCGGATTCGCCCGTTCCGAATATCGAAGCCGTTCATGATCGCGTCGCCATCGAGATAGCCCGTGGCTGCGTCGATGGATGCCGCTTCTGTCAGGCGGGGACGATCTATCGCCCCGTGCGCGAGCGCGATCCGAAAAAAATAGTCGATACGATAATCGCTGGCATCGAGCAAGGCGGCTATGATGAAACGAGTCTGACTTCGCTCTCGACCGCCGATTACACCTGCCTCGAACCTCTGGTCAAGATGCTCGGCAGTGAGCTTGAACGTCGTCGAGTGAGCTTTTCAGTCTCGTCGCTTCGAGCATCGGGAGTGAAAGAATCGCTCGCACGCGAAATCGCCCGCGTGCGCAAAACTGGTTTTACAATCGCGCCCGAAGCCGGGACTCAGCGAATGCGCGATGTGATAAATAAAAACGTCACTGAAGAAGATGTGCTCAATTCCTGCTCCGTCGCGTTTTCGGAAGGCTGGACGGCGATCAAGATGTATTTCATGATCGGGCTTCCGACGGAGACGGACGAAGACGTTGCAGGCATCGCCGAACTCGGAAGAAAGGTGCGCGAGCTTGGCCGGACGAAATTCAACAAGTCGGTCAAGGTAACCTGCTCGGCTTCCTACCTCGTGCCGAAACCGCATACGCCTTTTCAATGGTGCGCGCAGGAAGGTATCGAATCGATCAAGCGCAAGCAGCGCGGGCTTCGCGAGATGGGCCGCCGCTTCAGAATCGATGTGAAAGTCCATCACGCCGAAACATCGCTTCTCGAAGGAGTGATTTCGCGCGGCGACCGCGATCTTTGCCGCGTGATAGAGCGCGCGTGGCTGATGGGGTGTCGCTTCGACGGATGGACTGAGCATTTCAATTTCGATAGATGGATGGAAGCTTTTCGACTGGAGGGAGTCGACATCAGTCCTTATCTGAAAGAGTTTCCAGTCCGCGATTTTTCAAATCCCGGAGCAATGCTCGTGCAATTGCCATGGGATCATCTCGACACGCTCGTTAAGCAGGACTACAACGCCCGCGAGTACATGAAAGGCATCAAGGCCAAGATATCTCCGCCCTGCGAATTGCCCGTCAAAGTAATCGATGGTCGCCCTACGGCCATCGCTCCGTCGAGTGATGAATTCGAGCGCGTGGCCTCGCAACCCTTGCTTTGTTATCACTGCGGGCTGGAATGCGACCTTGCGCTCTCGCGCGAGCATCTTCAACGAGCCTTCGCGCTTCACGAAGAATTCCGCACCTTCGACGAGCGAATGCGCACGCTCGAAGAGCAAACCCCGAAAACTCCGCTCGTGCGATTGAGCAGAAGTCAGGAGTCAGGAGTCAGAAGTCAGAATCAAATCACTGACCACCGACCACTGCTCCGCTATCGCGCGATCTACGCGAAAGGCGAAGAGGCGAAGTATCTTTCGCATCTCGACCTGACGCGGACATTGCCGCGAGCGTTTCGACGCGCCGGGATAAGGCTCGGTTACAGTCAGGGTTTTCATCCGATGCCGCTCGTTCACTACGGGCCGGCCCTCGGCGTCGGCACGAGTGGCGATAACGAGTTGGTAGATTTCGATGCGGTAGACGAAATCGATGAGACGGAGTTCGTTGGTCGAATCAATCGCGCGCTTCCGTCGGGATTGAGATTCAAATCGATTGCGAAACTCTCTGAGGGAGCCATGTCTCTGATAAAGGAGATCAACCGCGCCCTCTACTTTGTCGCGCTCGACGCGCCTGAAATAATCGCGGCGGTGGAGCGCATAAAAACGGGACGCGACACAGCGATTGAAAATTTGCATCAACATCTGATCGATGAATTCCTCGCGCGCGAGTCGTGCGTGATCGAGCGAGTGCGCAAGGACAAACGCCAGAAGGTAGATGTGCGACGTTACACCGTGCATCTCGACCTTGATGAAAATGGATTGCGCATCGTGACTGAGATTTCGCCGAGCGGCGGCGTGAAACCAGTCGAAGTAGTCGCGGCAATTTATCAACTGACCGCTGACGAGCAGACGGCGATAAGCTCGCGAGTGCGTCGCCTTAGAGTTTATTCCGAAGCCGAGTCGGGCAAAGTTTTCCTGCTCGACTGCGAACCGGTCGTCCGGCAGGAGGTCGTCGATCAGGCGACGACTGCGGGCGATTGAAAAATAGAAACCTGAGAGCAAGCCGAGAGCTTGCCGGAGGCGAAGATCATTCGGCTCTGTGAGTCGAAGCGGAAAACAGATGGTCGCCTCTGTTTGAGAATTTTTGAAATCAGAGATTCGAGCCACCGGGTTGAGTGGCAGGGTTAAGCCGCCTTCGATACGCTGCTGCCTGCGCGCGAGGCGGAATGTTTTTCCGAGGTCGTTGAGGAGCCGACGCAAAGCTGAGCGTGAAGGCGCTCGCACCGGTTCAATCAGTCGTTGAATTGCAAAATGAGTTGCGCCCGTTGCGCACTGAGTCCGCATTCATCGCCGCTCTGCGACAAGGCCATCAGGCTATCACCCTGCCCAACCCATAGGCGAGAATCAGAACAGGAGAGTTCATGGCAAAAGAGATGATCATAAGCGCCAACCTTCACGAAAAGAAGGTGGCCATTCTCGAAGATGGAGTTGTGACTGAGTTCTACGTCGAACGCAAAGACCAGAATCAGGGAGTCGTCGGAAACCTTTACAAGGGCCGGGTGATGAAAGTGCTTCCCGGCATGCAATCTGCTTTCGTCAACATAGGTCTGGAGCGCGACGCTTTTCTTTATGTCTCGGACTTCACCGAGTTCATGGAAGAAGAAGACGAAATCGATTTCAAGGAAGCGACTGAAGATCAGCGCCCGCGCAGGGATGATCGCCGCCCCGCGTCAAGGGGTCGCGCTCATCCCCCGTCAACGGTCGAAAAGCGGATCGAAGAGCCGGAAGCGGCGGTCGAATTGGAAGACGTGGTTGAGCAACTCGCGGAGATCGCAGATGAAAGCGGCATAATCCCGCCGCCCGATGATGAAAAGGAAGGCGAGGAGGTCAAAGTCGCAACCGACGAAGCCGAGGCCGTCGCTGTCGAAGATGTGATACCTGAAGCCATAGTCGAGGCGATCCCCGTCGAAGAAATCATCACAGAAGAAGCGGCGGAAGAGGTTGAAGAAAAGCCGCGTCGCTCGCGCCCGCGCCGCACCCCGGCTCGAAGCAGAAAGAAAGAAGAGCCTGAGCCTGTCGAGGCAGGAAGAAGAAGAAGAAGAAATGCGCGTCCGGCGATTGAAGCAGAAGCGGTCGAAGAGACGGCAGAAGAAGCCGCAGAGGAATCTCAATTCGAGCGCGTAACGGATGAAGACCTCGAACAGGAAGCCGGAGAATTTCTGAAAGACGCGATGGTTCAGGAAAAAATCTTCGAACAGATTCACACCGCCGAGTATCAGACCATCGCGGTTCAGGAAGAGCCTGAACCTGAATGGCGAGTTGGGAGTTTCCGCTCTCAGTTGAAAGAACAATCGGAGTTCGAGCGCGTAATCGATGAGAGCGCGCCCGAAGAAGAAATGGTCTCACACCTCGGCACTCCGGTCGTGACTCACTTTGCGGAAGCCCTTGCTGATGAAGAAGAGTCAGTCACGCCTTTCCGCCACATAGCCGATTTGATTCCTTTCGATATTTTGGCCCGCGCGGAAGAATCACAGCAGCCGAGTGAAGAGAATACAGAAGAAAAATCAGAGACAGCAACTCCGACTCAGGAAGCCGCAGCGGAATCGGAACCGGCTGAAGCGACGGAAGAAGACCGCGAGGCTGAGGTGCGAGACCGTCGGAGCCGTGCGGAGTTCGCTTTGCGGCGCGGCGGACGCGGGCGAAGGCGCGGGCCTCGACGCAGCGGCGATGATAAACCGCGCCCGCAGGCTGGCGAAGAAGAAGGCGAAGAGGCCGCGCCGGAAGCCGCTGCCAAAGAAGCCGAGCCGCGGCATGAAGAAGAACCCGTAAACGCGCCTCGCCCCGAACCCCGCAGACGCGGCGGGCCGCCTTCGATCAGCGAGCTTTTGCACGAAGGTCAGGAAGTCCTCGTGCAGATAGCCAAAGAGCCTATAGCCAAGAAGGGCGCGCGCATCACTTCTCACATCGCCTTGCCCGGTCGCTTGCTGGTCTACATGCCTACGGTCAATCACGTCGGCGTATCGCGCAAGATTCCGAGCGAGATAGAGCGCGTGAGATTGAAGCGAACGGTCGCGCAGCTTCGCGATAGAGAAGCCGCGCAGGGCGGATTCATAGCTCGCACTGCCTGCGCGGGACACACCGAGCAGGAATTGCTCGATGATATGCGCTACCTTATGCGCACGTGGGCCGACATAAGAAAGAAAACCGACCGCGTGAAATCGCCCGCGCTCGTTCATAGCGATCTCGATTTGGTGCAGCGAATACTTCGCGATCACCTGTCGGACGATTTCACGGCGATACGTGTAGATAACGATCTCGAATACGCGCGCATGGTCGAGTTCGTCAATCGCGTTCAGCCGAAACTGGTCAAACGAGTGAAACTCTACACAGGCGATCAGCCCATATTCGAGAAGTACAGCGTGCAGCCTGAAATCGATAAAGCCGTCAAGCCGCGCGTGTGGTTGAAGTCAGGCGGATACATCGTCATCAATCAGACGGAAGCGCTTGTGGCAATCGATGTCAACACGGGCAAGTTCGTCGGCAAGTCGGACAGGCTCGAAGATACGATCACGAAGACGAACCTCGAAGCGGCCAAAGAGATAGTGCGCCAGATCAGGTTGCGCGATCTGGGCGGGATAATCGTCCTCGATCTCATCGACATGGAGGAGCGCAAGAATCGGCAGAAGGTGATGCTGGCGCTTCAGCAGGAACTTCAGCGCGACCGCTCGCCGTCGAAGATTTTGTCGATCAATGATTTCGGACTCGTAGCCATCACGCGCAAGAGGGTAAAGCAATCGCTCGAACGAACGCTCTGCACGCCCTGTCCGTATTGTCAGGGCGCGGGTATGGTGAAATCGCCTCAGACGATGTGCTTCGAGATACTGGAACAGACCAAAGCCATAGCCAAACAGGTAGGCGCGAGTGCGGACGTGATGCTGAGGTGTTCGCCCGACGTGGCCGAGGCATTTCGCACGACCGAAAGAGAAGTGTTTGAAGAAATCGAAGCATATTTCGGCGGGCCGGTGACAATCGAATCCGATCCGAACCTGCATCAGGAACAGTTCGACTTCGCCATAACGTAGAAGTGACGTTGAACACCCCGTCAACACAAAGCCGCAGTCGTCCTGCGGCTTTGTCGTTTGCATCAGCTTTTGAAGGGCAAATAATTGACCTGCGCTTCCCATTCGCCTTCTATGCTGCATTCGGCAAGCAGCAAAATATCTTCGATGACAAGGCTAACGGGAGCTTTCAAAGAAACTTCAAATACGCCTGCCATCGGCAATCCTTGCGCGACTCGCTGGTAAGCGAACGCCGTTACTGTATTCACATCGTGAGTGAGCAGGACGCGCCCCTGACTGGCTGCCCATTCTAAAATGGTCGGATCATCTTCTCCTTCCAATCCTGCATCCTGTAGGCGCACGATGTCCACATCGGGAAGCCGCCGTAATACGCCATTGACGATGTGCATGTTGAAGTTTTCATCGACGGCAAACCGCAACATGGCTCATCCCTCATTTTGTTTTTGTCGTCTTGCAAGAAGCCGCGCGCGGATGCCTTCCTGCGGGAAACGCTTTTCGTTTTCCTCTCTCATGCGCTCGGCCTCGGCTTCGCGTTCACTGATGTAGCGGTCAACTTCGTCGCGGTTGTGGACGTAATAATTGACGACGGCGTAAACGTCGGTCAATGCGAGCGTGGGATGACTCATCACTATCTCTTCGGGCGACGCGCCCTGATTGAACGTATAGACGACCGTATCGAGCGGCACGCGAGTTTTACCTACACGCAATACGCCTGCGGCATCCGCTCTCAGCGGCACAGGCGGGGCTTCGATTACCAAGCTCATCAGTTGAATCCTTTCCTCGGTCGTTTCTTAGAGCGTTTTTAGAAATTAGTTTTTGCCGCGAAGCGGCCAGAAGAAGGTAGCCAGAGGTGAAGCATAGGGAACAGGTGACAGGTGACAGGTGACAGAGGGTTCCTCCCTGTTCTCTGTCCCCTCTTCCCTATAACCTGCTTGCACGTCTGGCTACCTTCTTGTTGCGCCTTCAGCGCAAAATTTGAATTTCTCAATACGCTCTTAGCAAGGTTATTTTGATCGTAGCCGTAAAGATAAAGCAAGTTCGTAGAAGTGTTCATCGTAATCGAATCCGACCCGAATCTGCATCAGGAACAGTTCGACTTCGCCATTATGTAGAGCGATGTTGAACCTGATCAACGCAAAGCCGCAGGCGTCCTGCGGCTTTGTCGTTTGCAACCAGTGGCGCGTCCGCTCGAACGCGAACACAAGGCTTTCATCCTCACTGCCTGCGGCTCACTCTCGTTTCCCTGCTGTCTTTATGGTTTCCTTCTCACCTTCGTCTTTGTGGTCTTAGTGCGTTCCTTCTTCACAGTGGTCTTTCCTGACGATGACCGGGTGACTGTGGTTTTCTTTTTAACTCGCGTGGATGTGCGAGCGGTGTAATTCACCTTATTCACGCTTTTAACTCTGGTCGTTCTGGTGACAGCGAAAGTAGTTCTCCCTGTGTATCTGACCGTGCGGGTGCGATAAACATTGACGGTCACGGGGCGGTAGGGTCTGTGCCAGCGCGGATAAAATCCGAAACGGAAAACCGATCTGTACGGGCGATAGGCGGGCCGATAAACGAAAGTGATTATCGGCCACCTGTAAATATGAATATCGGGAGAGGCCACATAGTAGTCGCCTCCATAGATGGCCTCATTGCCGTGAACCTGGAAGTTGTACTTCTCCTCGCCTTCCTTCTCGATTTCAATCGTCGCCACATCCTGGAACTCATTCTCCGCGAGAGGCACTTGAAGTATGACGAGGTGAGTCCCTTCGGCTACCTCCTCGACAACGCGAATGAAATCGACTTCTCCATCGTCATCGAGGTCAAGATTATTGACGCCGACCTGCGGATCGTTGAGAGCTTTTTCAAATGCCTCGAGATTTTCCGAGTCCTTGAACAACTGGCCGACAGCTATCAAATCCAGCCCTTCGGCTGCTTCCGAAGTTACTGTCACCCGGTCTTGAGCAAAGACGGGCCAAACGCTGACGAGCAGAGACAGTAACAATATCGATGTTGCAAATCGTTGTTTCATTTTTCCTCCTGTTCCGATCTTCATATATTAAATTCGCCTCACTGTCCACATCACCGGGCGCGGGCCGCAATAGTTGCCCAGGTCATACCGACTTCGCTGCCCACGCTTCTGTGCGTGCGATTATTAGACATCGCTCGATGCCAAATGGACTATTTATTTTCTATTAGCCGCAACCTCAATGTCAGCGACCATCTTTTGCCGGATGCTTTCAGTCGGTGTTGAATTTACTTATCCTACTCGCCAATACTGCTTCGATGAACTCTTCAGGCGGCAAATACTGATGTGCCTCGATGTAATGATAAATCAGTGTCGGAGCCGCGTAACGGACGCGACCGCGACCGCGAACCCGAATCTCGGCTGAACCAACCCAGATTTCTCTACCATTTCGGCAAATCTTCGGATGTTCCAGTATGGGAGAACAAAACTGGCAGATGTGGAAGCCTTTCATCTGCCGGACCGGATGCAGACAATGTTCGAACATCCGATCAAGAAAACCGTGAGGCACGCTGCCTTGTGCAAACTGATATGCGCTGTCCAGCCACCCCACATTGAGTTCGCGCCAAAGCAGCGATCTCCAACTGAAGCTGCCATATCGGTATGGACTCAAATCTTCGAAGAACATAATCAACAGAGCCTCTCATGAAAAAAAGCGCTAAAGCCCTGTTCCATTTCAAAGGACTTTATTTTCATCCACCTGATGCCTCGCGTCATGGCAAACGTTCCCCAAGCGCCGTTCGCGGCGCTTGGGGAACGATAAGAAACTGGCTGCACAGCCTTCGCTGGCAGGTGTTGTCAGGTCGTCTTATTGCTCAAGCCGCAGAGTCATAAAAACGCTATGGGGGTCTTCCGTATAATCGCCAAACGGCCCGCAGTAAGTGAAGCCAAAGCTTTCATATAGTTTTTGCGCCGGCCTAAACGCCTCTGCCGAGCCGGTTTCAAGGCTGAGACGTTCATAGCCTCGTCGCTTCGCCACTTCGATAATATGAGCGAGGATAGCGCGACCGGCCCCCCGGCGGCGATGTGCGAGGGGAGTGCGCATTGATTTTATCTCGCCGTGATTATGGTCAAGTTCTTTGAGCGCCCCGCACCCAAGCAATACGTCGTTCTCCCACGCGGTCCAGAAGGTGATGTCAGGCGTGCGCAGTTCATCGAGATTCAACGCATGAACGCTTTCAGGCGGTGAAAGCTCATACATATTTTGCAGGTGTTCGTTTAACAGAGCATGAATCGCAGGATGATGAAGATCGTCAATAATGATTTTCATGGTTTAACGACGAAGCTGACTGGGCGCGTTGATGTAGACTCACTCCGCCAACCAAAACCATGTGAAACCAGTTTATCGCGCTCCGGTCGAACCGTTCGTTGGACGCGGTTTGTATCTCACAGGTCTTTTTCAGTAAGCTCTGCAAGCTTCATCAAATGCTTCAACAATCCTGTCTTGAGCGCCTGATTGCCGTGGACAGGAATAGACAAGCGCACATTACTTCCCTGTCTTCCATAAATATGATGACTACCTTGAACACACAGTAATGACCAACCCTCACGTTCGAGCACTTTTGTGAACTCTTTGACGGAGAGAGATTTCATACAGCAATCTCTAATATCCGGTCGCCTTGCATTACCTGTGTCGGCGATACATCGACGGACAGGCATCCCTCTACCGCCTCGTAGAGATTTTGCAACAATTCCTCGAATGTTTCGCCTTGAGTGGCGCAGCCCGGAATAGAGGGAACCTCAGCCCAGTAGCCGCCTTCCTCTGCTTCATGGACTATAACTTTAAGTTTCATAGCGACCCCATTATACGAACGATCATTCAGAATCTCGACTGCGATAAGCACGCGAGTGTTTAATGCCTACTATGAAGCTAAGTGCTAAAGCGTTGATTCCACTCGTAAGCACTTATTTTCATCCGCGAGATTGACACCTCGCGTCATGACAGCTAACAAGTCATTCTACAGTTTCTGTATATCTCCCCGACCTTGACAATCTCTCAGCCTCCCTGCGCGATGCCCTGTTGCCGCATGGCTCACTTCGACCGCAAGAGGCTGAACACGCCAGTGTAATAACCGCTCGTGAAAAATCCGACGAACTCTTTTTCTGTGGCGCGTCCGATCCAGTCGAAAACGCCTCCATCTTTAGGGCCGAGGTCGGTCGTGCCTTTGAACAGGACGACCTTGCCTACCTGTCGCCCCTCCATCTTGATCGTGTACTTGTAAGGCCGCCCGCAATCGCCCTCGAAGGTCGCCTTCCATACGCCTTCCTCAAGGACGACTTTGCACGTCAGGTTCTTGCATATATCTTTCGCCGGGACTGCTCCCTGCGCCGGGTTATATGTAGACCACGTTCCAGTCCAGTCGCCCGATATGTCAGGGACAGGCTCTTTCTTCTCGGAGTTTTGAGTTTGAGCGAAGCAGACGCTTGCCATCAACGCGAGGCAAAACAGAACTCGCCGGAGTTTTATCATGGTTTTCTCTCTTCAATAAAGTGGCGCAAGCTGTCAGCTTGCGAGCCGCAAATTTCGTACTTTCAAGGCGCAGCGCAATCTGTCAGATCGCGCCACAGGAAACCCAATCAAGGCTTGTCGGGCGCGATGAAGTTCGTCATCGACAGATCGTAATAACTCTGATACCGCCCCTCGTCGAAATCTTTCAGGAAGACGGTCATCTTCTGCAACAAGGTGACGAGCCTGTGGCCCGGCAGTCGAGCCGGATGCGGATAACGTCCGGCGATTGCGCGAATGAAGAGGCTCTTGTCCGTGAGCGGGAGTTTCCGCACATTCTCAGCGAAAGCGGCGAACAGTCCGCTTTCGAAAAGATACTGCTCGACATTCGACGTATAGAAAGCCGTCACCGTGAAACCGCTCTTGCGGAGATAATCGCCAACTGCCGCTATCGCCTTCTTGCCGCCGAAATCGCCCACGACCGGAATGATCAGATTCTTTTCGTGCATCCCGCGCACGAAATCATAATCCTCCGCGCTTGCCAGAAAATTCCCCTGCTTTCCGTTCAGATCGATTTCCAGAATGATGTCTTTCAATGTGGGAAAGTCAGCGCCCATGTATCCTTCCATTCGATAGGAAATCTCCATCCCCGCTGTGCGAAAACTCTTGTAGACATATTCCAGACTCGCCTGATCTTTCTCCGAAAGCGGGAACTGAAAATCTTCCTGTATCGCTTTGCGAATCGCTGAAAGATTCGTGGCGAAAGCGCGATCATCTCCCGGAACCTGATTGAAGGCGCTCACCAACTCGCTGGCCGAAGCATTGGTCGCCGGAACTTTTTCTTTCGGCAGCGGCTTGCTCAACAATAGAGAAAGAAACTGAGCGCGAGTCGTCGAGAGGTGAAACACAGCCTTGTACATCAAATGCTGGATTATCGCCTGACGACGGATGTCTATGATGAAGGCGATGCGCGGGCGCACTTTGGCAATGTAGGTGAAATTCTGTTCCGGCCCTACGCCGAGGTAAGCTCCGCCGGTCGCGCTCAGTTGTTTCAGCTTGTCGACTATGTGCAGATAGGATGTTTCGTTGGAAGTGAAATTATCCGAGCGAAAGTATCCGCCTTCTTCGGAGATATCGCGAACGAGGCGCGAAAACTCCGAGGCGGATAATTTATCAGGCTGTTGCAATCGCGCATCGACTGTCGATGCGATCATCAACATCAGCGTCAGAGCGGAGACCATCAACCGAATTCGCAATGATCGCCGATGATGGCCGAATGATCGGGAGAAAGCCACCTTCTTCGAAACGCGCATTGTCTTTGACGCGGGACGAACTTGATCAATCGATTCCATATTCGCTACTCCTGTAGATTAAAACTCGATGCGCTGAGTATATCCTCTGATCGTGCCGCAAGTCATCCGCGAATGGGCCACCATCGGCAAACCCGGTCAATCCATTTCGCGTTTGACTGAAAACTGAAAACTAAAAACTGAAAACTATTATTCGCACCGAAGCGCAACAATCGGGTCTACCTTCGCCGCCCTTCGCGCGGGAATGTAGCTGGCCAGCAGGGCTATGCCTCCAAGCGCGAGCGAGAGCGCGACGAACGTCAACAGATCAGTCGCGCTGATGCCGAAAAGCAGGCTCGACAAAAAGCGAGTCAGGGCCAGTGCGCCCGCAAGCCCCACGGCGATTCCGATTGAAACCATAAGCGATGCCTGTCGGATTACGAGTCGAACGACGTTGCGCCGTTCGGCTCCCAACGCCATGCGAATGCCTATTTCATGTGTTCGCTGGTTTACCCAGTAAGTCATCACACCATAGATTCCCGTCGCGGCAAGTATCAAGGCGAATGCCGCGAAGACTCCAAATAGAAGCAGAGCGAAACGCCGCCGCGCGAAAGAATCATATAGCCGCTCTTCCATCGTGCTGACATCGAAGACAGCAAGCTCACGGTCGATGCCCTGAATCTCATCAGTGATCGCCGTTGTCATCGTTGTCGGATCGGAAGTCGTGCGAATGACCATGAAAATCGTCCTCGCTGCGCGTTGCTCGAAAGGATAGTAGACGGCGATAGGCGGCTCCTTTTCCGCGCTGTACTCTTTTGCGCCGCTGACGACTCCGACCACCGTCATCCACGGGCCTTCCTTTCCCTGTCGAAGTCGCTTGCCTACGGCGTTTTCACCGGGCCAGAATCGCTCGGCCATCGCTTCATCTACGATGACCGCTTGAGGCTCGCCGCGTCTGTCACGCTCGTCGAAATATCGCCCCACGATCAGAGGGATTCTCATCACATTGAAATAATCGGGGCTGACGATGCGTGTGTTGGAAATGATGAAGTCCTGAGCGTTCTTAGGCACGTAGCCTTCTATAGTGATGGGTTCCCACGCGAATGCAACCGAGCTCATCGGCAGCGAGTAAGTGAGGGCGACGGATTCGACTCCCGGCAGCGATTTTATTTTTTCACCCGTTCGCTTATGAAAGTCAATGATCGATTCAGCCTTGGGATATCTCAAAGCGGGAAGCATCAGCCGCAGAGAGTGAACATTACGCGCATCGAATTCCGGATGAGCGTTGGCTATGCGTTGATAACTGCGAATGAGCAGCCCCGCTCCGATCAACAGCACGAGAGACAAACCGACCTCGAACATAACGAGCAGCCGTCGTATTCGATGCTGACTGCGACTGCCTCCCATACCGCGACCGCCTTCCTTGAGCGATTCATTCAAATCGACGCGCGAAGCCCTGATCGCCGGCACGAGTCCGAATATGATCCCCGTAGCGAGCGAGATGAGAAACGTGAAGGCCATCACCCGGCCATCTACTCCCACTTCATCGAGGCGCGGAATGTTTTCCGGCCCAAGCGCGCGCAACACCCTGACGGCTATCAGCGCGATTGCGAGTCCGACTGTGCCTCCCGCAAAAGCGAGCAACACGCTTTCGGTCAGCAGTTGCCTTATCAAACGAAGTCGACTTGCGCCAACGGCAGCGCGAATGGCTATCTCTCGCCCGCGGGCCGACGCGCGTGCGAGCAGAAGATTTGCGACGTTGGCGCACGCGATCAATAGCACGAAGCCGACAGCGCCCAGCAGCACATACAACGCAAAGCGAATCTCTCCGACAACCTGTTCGAGCAAAGAGACGACGCTGATCGTAAGCCCGCCGTCCGAAGGGTAAGCCTCCGGGTACTGCTGTTTCATCCTTCCGGCCAGCACATCCATTTCCGCCTGCGCCTCGGCGATGGTCAGGCCGGGATTGAGACGCGCGAAAATGTTGAAGTCTTCGTTGCCGCGATTCGTTCGCGCGCTTTCAGGCATAGGCAAAGGCAGCAGCAGATCGACCTGCTCTATGCCGTTGACGGCGGGCATGACTTCTTTATTAAAAATGAAGTCTGCCGACATCACTCCGACTATCTGAAAATTATTGCCGTTGAGTATGAGCGTTTTTCCGATCACGTCCATATCGCCGCCGAAGTGTCGCTGCCAGAACTGATGACTCAGCACGACGGTCGGAGGCTTGCCCGGCTCGTCTTCTTCGGGCAGGAAGACGCGACCAAGAATCGAGCGAGCGCCGAAGAGCGGAAAGAATGAAGACGAAACCCTGGCTCCATCGACGTGTTCGGCTCTGTCCTGCGCGGTGAGGTTGTAGCTCACTCCGATGGTGACGGCGACCTCTTCGAAGACATGATTTTCGGCTTTGATGTCGAGGTATTGACCGGGCGAAAACCAGTCGCGTTCGATGTTCAATCCGGGAGAGCGATTCCAGAGTATGACCAATCGATCCGCGTCCCCGTAAGGCAGGGGTCGCAGCAGCAGAGCGTTGGCTACGCTGAACAGGGCGCTGTTGGCTCCGATGCCGATGGCCAGCGACAGTAGGGCGACGGCAGTGAAGCCTGAGTTCTTGAGCAGAGTTCGCGTGCTATAACTGAGATCATTCCAGAGAGATTCCATCAGCAACCTTTCGAGGTCGGAGTTGTCTGAGCCACTTGAGCGTAACTATATTCGATATGGCGGAGAATTCCCAGGCGCATTGATTCTCGGAAATAGAACTCGGATAAAACGGATGCAGCGGATCAACACAGATCAGTCTCAATCCGCCTGATCCGCGTCATCAGCGTTCTATCCTCTTCCTGCCTGCGAAATCTAAATGGCGCTGACTTCTACCAATACCCGTTTACTCAGCGGCGCAGGTTTGATCCTGACGGCCTGCTTCAAGCGAGAGAGATAATCCGCGCGAGAAATTTCCATCCCGCCGAGCGAGCGCGTGTGATCGGTCAGCACCTGAATATCGAGGAGTGAAAATCCCGCCTCTCTGAGCGATAGGGTCAAATAGAACAAAGCTATTTTGGAAGCGTCGGTTTCTTTATAAAACATCGACTCTGCCGAAAAGAATCCGTTTATCGCTATGCCGAACACGCCGCCAACCACTCGCGAATCCGCCCAGCATTCCACACTGTGCGCATACCCGCGATGGTGAAGCTTGCTGAATGAATCGATGAAGTCATCCGTTATCCACGTTTCATCTCCCGCCCATCGAGGCACGGCGCATTGCTTCACCACTTCTTCAAAGCTGCAATCAAGGGTGACACGAAACGGCTGCTTTTTTATTTTTCTCGCAAGGCTTGCTGAGACGTGAAAGTGGTCGAGCGGCATGATGGCGCGAGGATCAGGCGACCACCAGGTTACGGGATAAGATGACCAGGCGAATATGCCTTTCCTGTAGGCTTCGATCATCAACCGCGGATCGAGGTCGCGTCCGATTGCAAGGGGATAGGTTCCGGGGCCGGTGGCGGGATCGGGAAAGTCGTCGCCTTTTTCCAGTACCGCGATCCCTCCGATGTATCTCATCTTTCCCGTTCCCAGTCGGTTGGTATGAGCAGCGACCAGTAAACGCGCTGATCGTTGTCAGAGCGAAAGGATTATGAAACTTCATCCGGGTGGCTATTTTATTCGACGGCCTAATTCAGCCTCGTGTTGTGAAGCAGAATCTTTGTGCCTTCCTGAAATCGCACTTCGATCTTGTTAGGCGGCATGGAGTTTTGAACCGAGCCGAGACCGAACTTGGGGTGGTTGATAACGTCGCCTTCGGAAAAATTCGATTGCATACTGTAGGACTTGACCGGGCGGGCCGGGTCTATGCTGTATGCGTCGGACTTTCGCCCGCGAGTGGTCGTTGATTTCCCCGAAGCGCGCTTAGGTTTGGCCTCCGGCGCTGATTTGAACTTGTGTGTGCCGCCGCAGGTCGAGCAGGTGACTTTCAAAACATTGTCGCCTTCCATCGCCGCGATTGCATGTGTGCGCTCAAGTTTGCACTTGCCGCACCATGCGTTTATATCCATGCCGACCCGATATTTCTTAAAAAGCATAGCGTGACTATACCACTCCGGGAGAGTACGGCTCAAATCAATTCTCTCAGCTTTCGGGCCGCGCGGTAATGTATGCCGTTCGACTCGTCGGGAATCTCTCCTGCGCGGAAAAGCCCGTCGACCCATCTGAGGTATTCGCCTATCGCTCGTTTACCCGCGACGTGGGTTTCGACCTCTCCTTTATCGTCATCCGCATAGATGTGATAAATGAAACCGTCGCGTCCGAGGTACACGCCGTTTTCCCAAAGTCCCGGCCTGACCTCGCGCCCTTCCGTGCCGAGCGAGGTGCTGCTCGCGGCGATCTGCAAGACGGCTTTTCCTTTTGGAGTATCTACGGGCATAAGCTTATTTCTACATCTTGGCGTCAGCGGCGGAAAATAGAACTCCGCAGGTCTAAACTCCTTTGGGTCTATTTAGCCTGTGCCGTTCCTGTTTCTCAGAGCCGGATGACTCTCCGCAGGCGTTAATTCGGGCTTGCCCAGCCCTACCCGAAATGTTGAGCGCAGCATTATGGTCACGATCAATCACAAGCCCGCAGGACGGACATTGATAGACGCGAACTGCAAGCGGCATCTTCTGGCGATGACCACAACCGCTGCACTCCTGACTTGTGTAGCGGGCAGGCACTTTCTCAAATCTCCGTCCAGCGTTTCCAGCTTTGACTTCGATCATTGTGAAAAAAGCCGACCAGCCCACATCAGCGATAGCTTTTGCAAGTTTGGGATTCTTCAGCAGTCCCCTGATATTCAACTCTTCAACCGCGATAGCGTCAAACCGTCTCACGATCGAAGTCGATGCCTTGTGATGAAAGTCTTTTCGTGTACGCTTCACCTTCAAGTGCGCGAGTGCGACTTTATTGCGAGCCTTCAAGCGCCCTTTCGAGCCACGTTTCTTTCGGCTCAATCTGCGTTGTTGCTTTTTGAGTTTTTTCTCCGCATTCTTCAGACATCGCGGGTTATCAATCTCCTCGCCCGTCGAAAGCGTTGCAAAGCACTTGATACCGACATCGATGCCTGCGCTCTCGCCTGTGGCGGGCAAAGGCGCAGGCTGGGCAATCTCCGAGACGATCAGAGCATACCAGCCGTCAGCCCGTCTTGTAATTCTTATTTGCTTCGCCTTGCCCTCGAAGTCGCGGCTCAGACGCACTCGACAACTCCCGACTCCGGGGATCGTAAGCTTATCGCCTTTGATTGGACAACCGCGCACCGCTTCGAGTTTCAAAGAGAAAGTATGATAGCGATGTCGGCCCTTGAAGCGCGGGAAGCCCGGTTTCTCGACTCCCTCTTTGACTCGCCTGAAAAAGGCAAGGTATGCCGCCTCTACTCGCTCAAGGGCGTCCTGTTGAATGCTACGAATATGCGATTTGACTTCCAAGAGTGTGCGCGCCTGGGTCAGATGCCGCGATTGCTCGACGTAGGTCAAGCCCTTGCCAGTAGTCTTGTAGCAGTCAATTCGTTCGTGAAGCGCAGCGTTGTAGATTTGGCGCGAATGTTCAAGCTCGCGCTCACAAGCCCCTTTGAATTTGCGATTCATCCGCAGTTTGTATTCAAAGGTTTTGATCGCTAGCTTCTCTTCAGCCATGGCGTGTTGTACTCCGATCAGAAAGGCGTTGGTCAGGGTCGGTTGAGAGTTCACGCTTTCAATCGGCTCAAGGATTTTAACCTGCTCGAAAGCGGAAATCCAACCCGCCGCCGAGATACGAGATCGGCCCTCGACTGCTCCACTCGCAGCGTCGAGGCTGCGGCTGTCGCAGTCCGGGGGGTCGAAACCTCTGACAGTTGAAACTGTTTTACTACGAGGTTTCTCCAATGATTCGAGCCGCGCAACGACGACCGGGTGTGCTAATGTTAGTTTGTCGGTGGAGAAACAGCGTTGAATAAAAGCCTCGAACAACGAATCGAAGAAGCTGTTCGCGAGGAGATATCAATCATTGCTTATGACGGGCGATGGCCGATGTTGTTCGAAAGCGAAGCAGCCTTTCTCCGCCGAAAGCTGCCGAGGGATTTGATCAACAGAATCGAGCATTTCGGCAGCACTTCGATAATGGGCCTTGCAGCTAAACCGGTCATCGATATTTTGGTGGAAGTCAGCAGCCTTGAGGAAACAAAAAAGCAGATCGTGCCTTTGCTTGAAGCCGAAGGATATGATTACTTCTGGCGCACTGACGTTGAGCCGCCTTATGCGTGGTTCATCAAACGCAATTCGGCAGGCAGGCGGACACATCATCTGCATATGGTCGAGTCAGACTCGAAACTGTGGGGCGGCCTTTATTTCAGAGACTATCTGCGACAGTTTGACGATGAAGCGAAGAGGTATGAGGAGTTGAAAAAGTCGCTTGCCGAAAGATATCCCAACGATAGAGTCGCCTACACCAAGGGCAAGGCCGAATTCATCGCTGCTGTCACACAGCGAGCCAAACTGTACTTTCTCGGCTCCGCTGTTATGCTGACGAATGGAGAGGAAAGCCTTTGATAAATATTCATTCCATACGTTGCAGCCTCGCCTTCGCGCCTTACCTCAAGGAAAGCGCGCAAGCCTTCCTCGACGAAAAAACTTCCGTCTCGCGGGTCGTTCGTCAGGGAGGCAGCGGGTTGATAATTCGATCAGACGCGGATTTGCATATTCGATATCGCAATCGGGAAACCGCGTTGCAACCCGACGCCGTAAGGCATTACCTCAGAACCATAGCGTTTCGATCAGAGCGATTCGATATAGCAAGGCTCTCTGATGAAGTCATACTCGCCAGCGTGTGCGACACGCTTCTGCTCTCGCATCCGCAGTCTGAAATCTGGCTTGATGCGCGAACAGTCTCAAGACTGCTCGAAATTGCGGGCGGCTCGACCGATATCACGTTGCCTGAATGGATAACGGTTTCAACCTCAAGCGGGCGATTGCTCATAAGCGACGGGCGCAGTGGCCGCTGGGTTTTACTCGGCGAGGATCACCTCGAGGAATTCGAGCGAAGAGCCGATAGATTGAATAAGTCATCGGCTCAAACCTCAGCGCCGCGCTCTCCGCGTATGACGATCAAAGGCGTAAGCGTGCGCCTGCAATCGGCTTTCAGACTCGCGCGTGCGCTCGAAGCATTCGCCGAAACAAATGATTTCGAGCCGTTCGAAGATGCTGGCTCTGACTTTTTTCTGCGCGTGGCACGAGCCACCGAAGGCATGACGGTGATGGATTCGGATATACGTGTGGCCATAACTGCGCGAGAGGCTCCCAAGTGGGCGGCGATGATTCAAAATGAAATCGAGCAGCTTCACGCACGCGAGATGGAGCTAGGCTCTATCCGCACAGTCTTTGCCGACGTGGAGAACGGAAGATGGGCGTTGCAGTGGGGCGATGAAATTTTTATCGATCAACCGACACTCGCGCGCCTTCGATCAGGCGAGACGGGACCCGCGGATTCACGGCTCGCAGCAAAGAGAGAAGATGATTATCTTTTGTTGCTCGATCACAGGACTGGATCATGCGTCGCGCTCGATGAAAGTCTGTAGAGTCTTGAGAGTCTTGAGAGTCTTGAGAGTCTTGAGAGTCTTGAGAGTCTTGAGAGTCTTGAGAGTCTTGAGAGTCTTGAGAGTCTTGAGAGTCTTGAGAGTCTTGAGAGTCTTGAGAGTC